>Ga0209632_10000998_pt1 | contig 29026 bp, 28 predicted proteins | sample COG_10_FD_184754 | JGI IMG/M metagenome (GOLD analysis project Ga0209632, IMG submission 184754) | Pelagic Microbial community sample from North Sea - COGITO 998_met_10 (SPAdes) (version 2) | ecosystem: Environmental > Aquatic > Marine > Neritic zone/Coastal water | place: Helgoland, sampling... | reverse complement strand
CAAACATAAGTGGTGAAGCCTAAATCTTTAGCTAACTTTTCAAACCCATAACCACCATCTTCCGCATTAGTATTTAAGTCTTTTGACCAAACTTTTTTATCTAGCTTTACATTTCTTGTGCTACTTTTTTCATTTCCACCGCAACTAATTAGAATTAAAGCAATAAAAGTAATAAAGTTTTTAATCATTATTGTTTCCCGAAAAATATTTACAGATTTTAAAAATAAAGGTCAAAAATTAGAGTCTTAACATAAAAAATAAATATGTTAAAAAATATAAAACTATTTACTTACCCGGATCAGTCGCTAGAGCTTGTCCTGCAAAAAAATAAGCAAACGAAACGAACACACACATTGCATGAGTAGAGCTCCAAGATTGCATTTTTTTTGCTTTTTCATAGTCTCTCTGCCAGTCATTATAGACCAATCTCTCCATTCGTTTTTTTTCACCCTGTCTTTCACAGTCTTCCAATAGTTTTTTAAACCTTCTAATATCTCTTAAAGGGATTGCCTTGATACCTTCCTCTTCTGCAAGTGTAATTAAAGGATCTTTACAGGGTGATATCGGTTTTTGATCAACGTTTTGACTAAAGATTAAACAAAAAGAAAAAACTACAACTTTAAGATATCTCATCGAAGACCATAAACAAACTTCAAAGAGAATATGGGTAAATCATCAATTTTCATTATAGGTCCATTGACTTTTTGCCTCTGAACTCTCCAGTTTTCTTCATTATAAAAGTTATTCATAAAGCCACCTTTGATATCAATTGCCATTCTTGAAGACAAATAATATCTTAAGCCCAAAATACTAGAATAACCGAGCCAATCATTGAGCATGGCATCAGTAGCACCCATATCCGTAATTTGAGTTGCATCACCACCAAAACTAGTAATAACATAATCCCAATCTTCTTCTTTATCTCCAGGTGTAGTATCTAATTCAATCCTACCTCTTCCCCAAATCGGAGCCAATGTAAAGTTGAGCTCAATTTTAGGTTTCCATCTAAAATATGTTTCAATTGGGAACATTCTATATTTAATAGATCTTGTGAATGCGGCTTCTGAATTAATAAGTAAAACATTTTTACCAATTTCAAATGATGTGAATGAGTTGTACCCAATACGAGCATTATTAAAAAACTCATAATAAATCCCCCAGTTAATCATGACATTACGATTAAATACAGTTTTTGTCGGGAATTGAACATTCTCATTTTGGTCAAAACCTGTTAGTGTCGGTTCATAAAATCCGACGCCAAAATCAACGCTTAATTTTGGTTGAGCAATCAAAAAACCATGACTAAACAAAAAGATTAATAATATGAATACTTGAATTTGACTCTTCATAAAGGGTCCTTAATTTAAGCCTATGAAACAAATCTGGTGTATAATCCTTTTTACTTTTTCAATTTTATTTTCAGAGTCATCTGAAAAAGATGTTAATCATATGGTTGTAGATCATGATGGAAACACTCGAGAAGGCTTTATTGATTCAATTGGATATGAATATCTTTATTTAATTCCTAGAGATTCTGTTGATAGAGATTCAATAAAGTTGAAGGATGTTTATTATGCATATAATGATTTTAATAGAGTTTTCCACTACAGCTGGAGCTTTGAAGAGAACTTAAGAAGAATTCAAAATACAACTGGAAGAATTTTCACTATTGCTGGTGATACTATTGAATATGTAGATATTCAGTTTAATAAGGATATGATAAATCCTGAGATTTTTGTAAAAACAAGTATTAAAAAGTCTCAGTATTTAAACATGCTCAGTATTCAAAGAATCGATACTGATTTTTCAATTTTAAAACACGCCGTTAAAAGAGGGTTTCATTATTCTTACTATCCCATATTGTTTTTAACATCTTTAGACCTTTTATTAAAATGGGACTCCGAAAGACGATTTACTCCTCAAATATGGGATAATTATAACGATTTAATACCCAAAGTTCAAATAATAGGTATGAAAGATACAGGCGTGACATACGAGTCATTAACATCTGCTTTGCCAGCTTCAGTACTTATCTCTATGTCTTATGATTATCTGAAAAGAAAAAATATGTTTTACTTTACACCTGTTTATCAAGAAGCAATTTTTGGAAGAAATATGCGTATTTTTTCTTTTAAACAGCTTGTGAAAGATAAGTTTAAAAATAACTTTATTGTTAAAAAGCTCTTATCAATAATTGGTTAAAAAGATTCGTATATTTATGTTATGAAAAAGTGGAAGAATATTTTTTTAATTATAGGACTAATTAGTTTTTTACTAACTAGCTATTCCTGTACTGATGACCCATATACGATTCCTGAACCGGACACATCACCTCCTCAAGCTCTTATCGTGTTTCCTATCGACGGTGAGCCTGTTTCAGAGACAATCATTATTGAAGTACGAGCAAATGATAATGAGGGAATAGACTCAGTTGTACTGTTTATTAATCAACAGCGTATCGAAAAAGACTCAACATCTGATAACAGTATATATAAATATGTTTGGAATACAGATCAAACCGAAATGATCAATGAGACACTTGTTAAAACTTATGAAGAAGATGAGTTTCATTACATATCCGTAGTCGCATACGACTATAGTCAAAACAAATATGCCTCAGCACCAATTCGCAGCTTTGTTGACAATATTGATAATGAAGCACCCAGCGCCTTCTTTCTAAGTCCATTTGCGGGGCAATACATCAGTGGATTAATAAATATTACTGTTATTGCAACAGATAATAGAGGTATTCAATATGTAAGTTATTTTGTAAACAATATTCTTCAAGGATACATCTTACCAACTGAAAATTCTTCAACATTTGAATTCCCATGGAATACTAGCTTAGAACAAAGTGGGGATTATTATTCATTACATGCTAATGTTCGAGATAATAATAATAATATCACAATTATACCTCCTATTAGTGTTTTAGTGGATAATGGTATACAAAATGATATTACTCCTCCGACTGGATCTATTGTAAGCCCACCAGCAGGTCTAAATGTAAGTGGAGATGTTCAAATAATTATAAGTGCGTCGGATAATAGAGCCATGGGAGAAGTTGAATTATCTATTGATGGTATTTACATAACTACTTTAGAAAATGCACCGTATAACTATGTATGGGATACATTAAATGAAAGTGAAGACATGGAACATACTATTAGTGTAATACTAATTGACCTAACGGGTAATGAGACTCCTCTTAACCCTATTTCAGTAGTCGTAAATAATGACCCCATAAATGACAACTCCCCTCCTAGCGTATTAATAATGGAGCCTGCAGCTGGTCAAAATGTGTCAGGAATAGTGCCTATAGAAGTTCTTGCAAATGATGACTCAGGGATTAAATATGTTGAATTCCATATCAATGGAGTCTTAGATAACATTGATAGTATTGCACCCTATATTCATAATTGGAATACTAATCTTGAGCTAGACGATATGGAACACATCATAGCTGTTATTGGCTATGATAATGAATACAATTCTACCCTCGCTCAACCGATAGCCGTTTATGTTAATAATTTAGATAATGTTCCTCCGTCAGGACAGATACTGAACCCAATTCCAGGTCAAGAATTAAATGGTCAAGTTATAATTCAAATCCAAGCAGAAGATAATATTGGTGTAAATCAAATAGAGTTATCTATCGATGGACTAATTAGAGATACTTTATTGACATTTCCATTCTCTTATAATTGGGATACTCGAGATGAGCTCGATGATGAAAATTATGTTATAAGTGCAATCATATCTGATGATTTTGGGAATTTATTTTATGCACCACCGTTGAGTGTTTTCATTGATAATGATATAAATGATATAACGCCGCCAATAGGTACAATTTCAAACCCTTTTTCGGGGCAAACGGTTAGTGGTGAAGTCAATTTTACCGTTCTAGCTGAAGATGATTATGGAATAAGTAATGTTCTCTTTTTTATAAATGGAGAACAAGTTTCCATAGACTCCTCCGCACCATTTAACTACATCTGGAATACAACAGAATTAGAGAATAGTCAGTACACACTGTCCTCTACTATTACTGATAATTTTGAGCATACTATTATTTTACAACCAATTCTTGTAACAGTTGATAATTAATATCATGTCTCGAATTAAATTATATTTCTTACTCTCTTTATTGTTGTTTATGAGTTGTGAAGGACCACTATTTGATGTTCCTGCAGATGATGATACTATCCCTCCAACTTTAACAATTACTTACCCTGCAGACCAGTCAATTCTATCCGATACCGTTCTTATTACTGCATATGCATTTGATAATGTTGAATTAGATACCGTCCAAATTTATTTAAATGATTCAATTGTACATTCAAGTAAAGAAGGTCCATTTATTTTTCAATGGGTTACCACAAACTTCGAAGAAGACGCTTCACATACTATACGCGCAAAGGCAATTGACCATCAAGGCAATATTAACTACACAAACACTCTAAGAGTGACTGTTGATAACCTCGATAATTCTCCTCCAACGGGTGCAATAATTTTCCCTTTTACTGGGCAAACTCTAAGTGGTGAGATTACAATAATTTTAGAAGCAAATGATAATGAAGAAGTCTCTTCTGTCATTCTATTTATCGATGGTGATTCTATTAATACGTTCACTGAACCTCCATATAGATATATTTGGGATACAGTAGATGAAGTGGATGACATAGTTTACACCATTCATGCTCACGTTATCGATAACAATACTAATCAGATAACTTTAGGACCGATAAATATTTTAATTGATAATAATGAGCCATATGATAATATTCCTCCAACAGGAACAATTATAAACCCTGCATCTGCCGCATCTGTTTCAGATGTTGTTGATATTGAAGTTAATGCTTTTGATGATGTTCAAATGGGCTTTGTCGATTTTATAATTGATGGTACATTGGTTATGAAAGATTCAATACAACCCTATCTTTATTCATGGAATACTGTTAACGAGATAGAAGATGCTAATCACATTATCAATGTCAACTTAACGGACTCATCAGGTAATACAACATCACTTTTCCCTGTAAGTGTTTATGTTAATAATATCAATGAACCTGATATTATTCCTCCTACCATTGTCATTTATGAGCCAGCAGGGAATCAAACCGTTTCAGGAATAGTCAGTATTGGAACTTTAGCTTCTGATAATATTAATATTGAAAGAGTTGAATTTTATCATAATTATATTTTAGAGAATACAGTTACTACGGCACCATTTAATTATGATTGGAATACATTAATAGCTGATGAAGAAAGTCAGCATGTTTGGTATGTTAAAGCTTTTGATACAAGTGGAAATGAGACTCAAACACAACCTATTACAGTTACAGTAAATAATGAAGATAATATTCCACCTTCAGGATTTATTTCATACCCTTATGCAGGTCAAGAAGTTCAAGGAAATATTGAAATACAAATATCCACAGATGATAATATTGGAGTAGAAAAAGCAGATTTCTTTATTAATGGAATGCTTGTTTTTTCCGATGCTCAGGAACCTTTTATTTATGATTGGAATACAGTTTTAGAGGAAGAAGATTTGGAATATGTTCTTTTTGTATCAATATCGGATTATGGTGATAATGAAGTAGACTTAAATCCAATTGTTGTTACTGTTAATAATGATGATACACCTGAGAATGATACCTCTCCTCCTTTTGCCTCTATCTTATCACCCTTATCAAGCCAAGTCGTTAGTGATACAGTTTTGATTACAGGTTTTGCGACAGATAATGTATCAATCGAGGAAATTCAATATTTTATAAATGATAGTCTAATCGCAACATTAACAGACACTCCTTTCACAGCATTATGGAATACATATAACTTACCAAATAACTCAAATCACATCATTCGAATGACAGCCATAGATCCATCGGGGAATATAACTGAAGCTCAACCAATTTATGTAACAATTCAAAATGAATATGACATTTCTATCACGAATTTAAATCTCACTTCATCTGAAGAATCAATATTCTTGTCATGGGATGCCCCATATAATGCCTCAACATATAAGGTTTATAGAGATGATTCTTTTTTGATTGAAATATCAAATCAATCGTATGTGGATAGCGCTGAAGGCGGTTTAGAATATTGTTATAAAATTGCCCCTGTTAACTCCTTCAATATTGAAGGTAATCAATCGGAAGAGATATGTGGTATCCCTATTTTATCGGCACCAGAATCTTTTAATAATATTTTAAATTACGATAATATAATTTTGACTTGGAGCGCAGTAAATAATTCCACAGCATATGAAATTAAAAGAAATGATATCGTTCTCTGGACCGGGAATGCACTTACATACACAGATAATGATTTAGATTTTAGTACAACTTATGGGTACACAATTAATGCTGTTGATTCAGAGGGTACAAATGGAGTTTTATCAAACATACTAACAATAACTTCATTACCACAAATAACACCTCCTGTTCTAGCACTTTCAGTGACAGGAACTACAGCGATATTAAATTGGACGTCTGTTGAAGCAGCAGCAGCCTATAGAATTTACAAAGATAATGTTTTCCTTCTCGAAGAAACTAGTTTAACACTTGAGCTTGATATAGGATCAGGTTTAAATACCTGCTTTACAATTACTTCTATAAATGATATCAGTACAGAAAGTAGCTTGTCTAATTCAGAATGCGGCACCGGTTCTTAGGGAAATAAAGCTTCACCATCGCATCCTTTTAGGGAATGCATTAATTCTAAATTATTATAAGTATCTGAACTAAATGAAATTAGACCTAATGCTGGATTATTTAGTTCAATTGTAAAATATTCTGGAGCAACTGTATTTGAATATGTTACAGTATCATAGTTGACACTATCACTCGAAATTTCCAAAGTCATATAAGTCAAATACATCCATCCATTTGCAGTCCAGGAGTTTGTATCTAATTGAACACTTGGAAAATCCATAATTTTAATCGTATCAGTTACTGTTTCTAAATTATTAGATAGGATAACCTGGAACATTTCTTGAGTTTGATAGCTCAGTGGGTCAATACAGATATAAAGAGAATCAAAAAGTGAGAGCATCCAATTCCCACCTGGCTTAAAACAGTTGATGAATATAGAATCGGAAAAACTACCAATATTTCCAGAATTATCTTTAGCTCTAATTTTATATCCAAAATCATCTAACCAAGCAATAGAAGTATCTTCGTAAAAATTATTTGGATGAAAAACCTTATCTAAGTAATCGAAAGAGACTCCATTATTAATGGAACGAAATATATGGTATTCTTGAATATCATCATCCATGGGGTAATTCCAAGCCATGTGTATACGTGGGTTAGATTGAGCCATCGTATAATAACCGCGTATATTTGTAGGCTGTAAAGGTGCCTCTTCATCGGTATCACAACTAATTAGGAATAAAAAGAAGAAGAATGTTTTGTATTTTTGCATAGTAAAGATTAAAATTAGAATAGTTAAGAAAAAAGCCTCTTTCTAGAGGCTTTTTCTTGAGCGAGAGACGAGATTCGAACTCGCGACCCCCACCTTGGCAAGGTGATGCTCTACCAGCTGAGCTACTCTCGCATTTAAATTTTTATTAAATAATTACAGGACTATAAATTATGATTATGTATCTATTCAGACAATGAAGTTTTTGGTAAAAGTTGAAATGATCTATTTTTTTGATTGAAAATGATATATGATGTTATAAGCAATGTCATGTTCTCCATGAGCTTCTGCCATCCAACCATTTGCCCTTCTTTTAAACCACATCCACATTCAATGTTAAATCCTCTTATCATTGCTTGAATAACAAGTAAGTTGAACATAATCAGTAGCACACCACTAATAAGTGATGACCCGTCAATCATTATTCCAAGTATCAATCCAAGACCAATAAAAACTTCAATCCATGGTAGAATAATTGCAACTACATTCTCTAGACCTAAAGGTATAAAATGATAATTAGATATTTCTCTTGCAAATTGCTGAGGGTCTAAAATTTTCTGATAGCTTGCAACTAGAAAAACAATTCCAAGAACAACTCTCATGCATAATACTATAACAGGATGAATTTTATTCATTTTATTGTACCTGGTAGCCTGATTCTGTCCACATCTTCCACCCTCCTTTAAAAACAAGTATATTCGTGAAACCCCAATCCTGTAGATTGTATGCAAGATCTTCACTTGACCCACAATCATCATCGCTACAATAAATAACAAATGGACGATCGAGACCTACTAAGCTATCAATTTTTGCAGCTAAGCCCTCAATATCATCATCATATATTGCGCCCGTTATGAAACCTTCTTTTATATATTCTTCTTCTCTGGCATCTACAAATAAAGTTCCATCATTATGTAAATTAAAAGCTACGCTAAGTCCAATTTCTCTAATCTCAGGTTCACTAAGAATAACAGATAAATCCTTTTGATTCTTTATCAATAGAATTGGTTCAGCAGCCCAAGGAAGACTCTCTGGTTTTATAATATTAATAATTATTCCAATAAATACAGGAATAGTTATCAAAAAAATTATCTGCGTTTTTATTTTCAATTTAAGTTATCAATTATTTTTTTAATGATTATGTCCATCATGGTTAGAATGGCCAGAGTTCAGTTTATTTCTTTTTTTACTATCAGATTTTGATTTCTGTAGATTGGGTTTAGGTGTTTTATCCAAAGTTGTACATGTTAAAAGAGAAGAGTTTACAAAGTCAAGCATCTTCGTATTGTCTTGAACTTTTCGACTTAAGGCTATGTTCTTATACTCCAAGGTGTTTATAGCGGATTCAATAGCTTTCTCAGCTTCAATCATATCAGTTTTATATCCATCTATTAGTTTTAAAACATTACTTTGATCTGCATAAATTTCTTCAAGTGATTTATCAGGATCTTTCTTTTGAAGCCTCTCAAATCTTTTATTAATTTGTTTAATATTCTTTTCTTGAGCTGAAACATCAACAAAAGGTTCTTCAGGGTTCTTCATTCCTACATCTACAGTCAATAGATATTTACCTTGTTTACCACATGAATAAACTAATGGACCACCTTGTTCTTGAGGAGTATTTGATCTTGTCATATTTGTACTACCACTGGTAATAATAAAATCAGCCTCTGGAAAATCTTTCGCAAGGGTTGCTTGCTTTCCTCTCTCAATATTTACAAGCAGAACTATTACATCTACTTCATTAAAGATCAACTTAATATACTTATTTCCGGCCTCTAAATAATTATCTATTTTCATCGACTTAGAGGTGTCAGGTAAATTATCCATCAATCCAATAATTCCAATATTTAGACCACCTTTATTAATAATTTTAAATGGTTCAAAGATCAGCTCATCCGTATTATATTTTTTTAAATTAGCCGAAAGAAATGGAATCTCTGTCTTATCAGATATCTTTTTTAAAAAAGACAGTCCATTAAGTACCTCATAATGACCAATATTTATTGCATCACAACCAATCTCACTATAACCATCTACTATAGCTTCCGCTCTAAACAATTCAGATTTTTTATTATTTTTAGTTATTTTGGAAGTACTAAAAAAAAGATCTCCAGCATCAAGAATTAATGGATCTTTTCCAGTTTCTCTCAAAGAATTTATTTTAGTGAGTCTTCTAGACAGACCGCCTAGTGGATTTTTTTTTCAGCCACATGGATCAAGTTGTCCGTGAACACTTCCGGACATAATCATTGTAAAAGAACCACTTGAAGTCTCTGAACAAGAAAAAAGTGTCAGAAACATCATACTTATTATTAAAAAGCTTTGAATTTTTATTTTCATTTACTAACCACCACTTAGTTTAACTTGGTACCCTCTATTGAGTAATAGCTTTTGAATTACTTCTCTTTTATTGCCTTGTATTAAAATTTCTTTATTCTTTACTGTACCACCAACTCCACATTTTTTTTTAAGCTCTTTACAAATATTCGATAATTTATGTTCAGGTTCAATAAAACCTTTTATAATACTTACCACCTTACCTCCACCCTTACGATCTAAATGAATACGTATGTTTTGTTGAAAAGGTTCTGTCGCTTTTTCTGGAATGGGTGTTTCAAAATCATTATTCAAAGAATCGGTTGAATAGACGATACAATCTTGGAGTTTCATTTTATGTCATTAACCTAAAAAATTGAAAATTGTTCCACATTTTAACAAAGAAAAATACTAAATTTTTACAACTATTTATTATAAAGAATCGTAAAAAATCTTGATTCCTTATTTTTTCCATATTTTTTGATAATAGAATTTATTTTGTAAGTAATATTTCATCAAGTAGGCACTATTTTGTAAGATAGTATAATAAATAGAACCATGACTCAGAGAACAGAATTGAAAAATTTATAAAGAACATCAGAATTGTCAAAGAACATATACAATGAAAGTTATTCCAGATGAATGGAGACCTATTATTTTAATAATGTTATCTCACGGAATTAATCGATTTGGCTTTTTCAGAATGAGTGCATCTTTTTTAAGAACAAGATCTTTATTCTTTTTTCTGTTTTCACTCATAATTTTTCCTTTAGAAGCACAGGACAAGGGTGAAATTAAGTTTGAATTGAAAAGTACTGGTTTTAGTGTAAAAAACTTCCAAACTATTTGGAGACCTGAAAATAAAAAGAAAGATTTGCATTCTTTAGAAATTCAAGAATTTGGTCTCAATTTTTCTGATCTTCAAATAAAGAGTCTTTATCATCAGAACAAATTTGTATCAAATATGACTCTAAAAGGACCGGATCTAAGTATTAAAGGTTTTAGTCTTTATTCAACAGTTTTTTCTGAGAATTGGATTACAAAAGAAAGATTAAATAACTTATATAAAAAAGAATTAGTACCTAGAAAAAGTCTGGAAGAAATAGCTAAGTCCATAAACCTCTTCCTGATCGACGAGGGTTCTCTACCTAGCTCTTTAAATGAACTATCTATTAAAAATTATCTTAATCTTGATGAGTCACCATTTAATGACTTTTCTTGGAATTATATTCTTGAGTTGCCAAATCAGATTATTGCAAAACCCACTCAAATAAACAAGGATCCGAAAACTAATATTATCATTTATAATTTTGCGAATAAAGATTTTCAATTAAGTCCAACCTTAGACTCTCTAAATAACACACCTAATATCCAATGGAACTATAACTTTGATGTTCAAGAAATTTCACAATTATTTTCTTCTTCTATGGATATAATTCTGGAACCAGTTAAGAAAGAAATTGACTTAGAAATTAATAGATCAAAGTTTAAGATTGAGAATCTTAATTTTACGGCAACACCAGGATCTCAATTCGAGAATCAAATTAAAATAAACCTTCCTGAATTAATACTCGAGGTCAATGATTTAGTACTGCAGGGAGACTTCTTAGAGACTCCACTTATTCATACTATCAAAGGAACTTTTAAATTGAGGAATTTTGAAATAAAATTTCCAAAAGATTTGATGAAACAACAAAAATTAGAAGATCTTTTAAAAACCTTAGGTATATGGAATAATGCAATTAAAATTAGATTAATCGAAATTGATTTTAATTTAATTAATGAATTGACAGGCAATGTTAATATTAAAATTCAAACTCCATTTTTAAAGGTTTTAGTTGATGCTCACATGAGCATCAGACAGAATGGTACTGTTAATCCAGAAATCATTTTTCACAGTACAGAAGTGAAAATTAGTCCAATCGCACTAGGAGTGAGAAAATATATTAAAAGCTGGGAAAAAAAGAATGGGAAGAGACTTAACCGTGAGGGTTCAACTATTATTTTAAAGGTTCAAGGACCTTTAAAAAATTTATTGATACAGGGATTTTAAAAAAAACGATTATAAATATTTATAAAGTTCCAACAATTTTTCTACCATGATATTCTTCAGCAGCAATTTTCAAATGAACATCATTAAAGTTTATTTCATTAATTGATCCTGCTGCAATAATCTTGAAACGACCTTGATACTTTTTAATCAACTCTTTGATTTTTAAAGATCCTTGAATTGCATTTTTTTCTCCACCTGAGGTCAAAATACTTGTTATTGGATCAATATCAATAAGCTTATCCACCTCTTGGATAATATTATCTGTTTTATCAATTGCTTTATGAAAAGTAATTTTCATGGGATATGCTGTATCAGCTACTTTTTTAACCGAAGTAATATCAATATTCTTTTTTCTAGTAAGCATTCCTGTTACGATTTCTTTAACTCCAAGTTTTTTAACTAAGTTAATTTGTTTTATCATTTTACTAATATCATTATCATCATAATAAAAATTTCCAGGACGACATCGAATCATAACTTTAAGAGGTATTGATAAAAAATTTAATGATTTTTCAATTTCGGCATAATTAGGTGTAAGACCATCGAGTTCGAGGCTTTTGCATAACTCTATTCTATCTGCATTTAATTTTTCTGCAGAAATAGCTTCAGCAGCGTTTTGAACACAGGCTTCTTTTAAAAAGATCATATATTGAAATTATAATTTAAAGTATAATGGAGTTGCCATCACTCCATTGTAACCTCATCGGAGATTGGTATAATTAATGTATCTTCAACCTTAGACTTTTTATGATAGTCTTTTATCAAGAAGACATACATTAAAACTCCAAAAAAATAGAGTAAAGCTGTTATCAAAAATATTTGATAATATTGATAATTTAAAAGCCTTAACCATTCAAAAATTTTGGCACTTATAAACCAAGAGGCACTCCATAAACTCGAACTCAAAGCACTAATTAATTCTTGATTTTTCTTCCCTACATAATTCATCATTAATTCATTAGAAGCTGGATGTGCCATATGCATTAATGGTTGACGAAGAACATAGGCAAAAACAGCCACAATTAAAGCTAGTGAGTGGTATGCATATATTTCAGTGAAAGCCATTATAATTAGACATAATATGGCAAAACTTTGAACCACAACAATTGTCATCCAATATCCATATTTTTTTCTTAATGATGGAACTAGTAAAGAAAAAGAGAACACTAATATTGCTGTAAAACTACCTAACAAACTAAATTGGCTGGATGAAAAACCAAAAACTGAATTAAAAAATAAATTCACAAATGGTATTGTTAGCCCAGCTCCAATTGAAATCAAAATTAGTGGCGAAATTGCTTTAAATATTAAATCCCAATTATAATTTTTATGAATATTAAAAATACCTTTTTCTAATTTGACCACAGTTTGCTCGTACTCTTTTATTTTATTGGCAAAGAATAAACCGCTGAACCCAATTATGGTAATAAACCAAAGAATTTTTTGTTCATCAAAAACAAATATTATGTTTTTAAATATAATAAAGTCAATCCAATTCAACCCACTTATGATAAAACCAGAAATAATAGTTGATAAACTCCATGTTGCAGCAATTAGAGACAGAGCTTCGGTACTATTTTCTGATGTGGTATTCCTAATAACAAAAGGTAAAGAGCAAACTCTCATAAGCATCATGCCAAAGCCCCATAATAAAAATGATAATTGTATTAGAGGAATAATTCCGTAATCAATAGACTCAATAATTAACGCACTGGTTATTGGGACAATTATTGCGGCTAAAATAAAAAAAGGTTTTAGCTTTCTACCGCGAATATAAATACCAAGCGGAAGAGCAAATGCAAGTGCACTAATAAATCGTAATGAATTGAAAGAGGCAATTTCAGGATCTGAAAAACCTTTTTTTCGAAGCAATATATTTAGAACTAAAATAAAAGCAACATGGATAAGACTTAAACTAAATTCTAAAAAAAATAATAAATGAATATTTTTAGGAAGAATTTGATAGCTTTTTATAATTTTATAAAACATACTTGTAATCTTGAGATTAAACTCAGATTACAGAAATAAATAAATTCTTAATAAAACCTAATAAAATAAATGCTATCATTGGAGAGAAATCAATCCCTCCTGCTTGCAATGGTAAGAACTCTCGAATTGGTTTTAATATAGTGTCCGTAATTGCATAAAGTATTTGAAGAAATTGATTATATGGGTCATGAGGAATCCAACTTAGAAAAACTCGAACCATTATTAACATTTGCAATAAATTGAAAGCATTGTTTATAATTGTGAAAAGAATAATATTCATTATTAATTAAAATCAAATTTATGATAGCTTATCATTATATGATCAGCCAAATATAGATAACATAAATAGGATCTCTCAATCTTTTGAAATTGAATTTATTTTCATCTCTAATATTGACTGCGGATTCATATGCTTTAAAAGAAATACTGGCAGAAGGCAAATGATCATCATAAACAAATAAATATATCCAAGAGTAAAAAAGCTAGTTAGCGGTCCAATTAATTTGCTACCTATAACTACAGATAAGTTAGATATAGCCATATAAGAAGTAAACATAGTTGCAGATGCTTTTGACCATGAAAGAGCCATTGCTAGTGAAAACATGGCGACAGTACCCAACGCTATAAATGCTGGATAAACCACTAAATAAAATATTTGAATCCAATATGGAATTTGTTCATACATTAAAATTGATATTCCAAATAACCCGGATAGTAATGAAAAGCTTCCCCATCCAATAAAAAATATTTTCCTTCTACCATACTTATCAGCTAATAAACCGCCAAGAATAGCTCCAAAAAATTCTAGAACAGCTCCTGGGCCACCAGATATTTGAGAATATACGTCAGGTTCCCAACCTAGCGTTGTATTATAAAAGACGGGTAAAACACCACTATTAACACCTTGGTTTAATGCTGAAAGTAAAATAAAGATTCCTGCTATAAATGCCGGTTTTACTGAAAATGCTTTTACTAAATTTTTAATAATGTTTAATGGGTTTTGAATGTTTGAAGCTTCCAATTGAGGTACTACAATTTCTTTACTCCAAGGAAACCTTTTCTCATTAGGTTTTTCTTTAATAAAAAGAGGAAATAAAATAATAACCCCCATCAAAAGACTTTGTAAAAGAATAGAAAAAACAAAACCATGTGAAACTAAGACGGTACCCATCACAACAGCACCAAAACCGGTCCCAATTACTTTTGCACCCCACATAGCACCATTTACCTTACCTTGCTCTTCTGGTCGTAAAATATCTACAGCTAGAGCATCGCAGCTAACATCTTGAAGAGATGCAAAACAGTTATGTAAAAAGAACATCCAACCTAACAAGCTAAGATTACTCAAAAGGTTTCCCATTAATGCCATCATTAGTAAAGTTGCTAACATACCAAATTGTGCAAATAATATCCACGGGCGACGTTTCCCCATCGGTTTATAATTAAAGGAATCAATCAAAGGCCCCCAAAACAGTTTAAAAGTCCAGGGTAAATATGCCATTGCAGCTAATTGACCAGACTCAGCCATTGTAAGACCTTTTGAAGCTAAAAAAGAGATCAATGCCGTTAGCATAAACCCCCAAGGGAAACCCTGTGCAAAATAGAGAATGCATAGTGTCAGTAAACGTAATTTTTTATTTGTTTTTAATGTATACACATAAATTGTTTTTAACTTATTAAATTATATTGGACAAAATATTTTTATATTAATCTAAAAATTGATATGAAAACAGTTAAATATACTTATTACTAAGTTTAAATATAATATTTACTCCTCTTATTTTGTTCTCTAGCAATTTCAATTTCTTCTTTTGTTGCATAATTTTCATCCCAATATCTTAGATTACTTAGCATCATTTCATGATACATTTTAGGTGAAATAATAGCCATATATAATATGGATAAATATCCCAGGGGCATCATTGGTGCATTATCACCTGGTTCAAGTTCCCAAAACTTTAAAGTTGACTTTTTATGGTGAGATGAGTGCCTTGTTACATTATAAAGATACAAGCTACTTAGTTTACTATTTGAATTCCAAGAGTGCCTAATACCAACAGGCTTTCCAATAGCTCTTACAAGTCCATAATGTTCAGTATAATTAATTACTTCTAAAAAAGATTTTGCTATTATTGAACTAGCGAGATAGAACAACATGCTATAAAATCCTCCAATTTTTAAAATAAAAGCAGTAATAATAAGACTTCGAAAATATCCAAGTAACATTTCATTTTTGAAGCTGAAAAACATATAATTTTTCTTCTTCATTCTTTTTATCTCAAAACTCCATGCATCTTTTTGTTCTTTTATTATCGCTTTTAAAATAAAGCCATAGAGATTTTCGCCTCTTTTTGCTGTGGCAGGATCATTGCTAAATCCAACATTTTTATGATGTCCCTGCACATGCTCTACAGCAAAAGCACAATCCCAAGAAAATGCTAAAAGCCAATTCCCTACAAATAGGTCAAATGGACTTTTTTTACGGTGAATTAATTCATGCCCTGGAACAGTTCCCATAATTCCAATAAAAAGGCTTAAAAGCATTAAAAGTGAAACTTTATCTACTAGAGCTATGGATTGATTCGAGTTTAGTAAATCAGTTTGAAAAAATATTTTCATAAAATCACTAAACCATTGAGGAATATTATCACTAAATAATAGAGAAATGTTTATTACAAATACAGAAAGAAATATTAGATTTAAATAAATGGGTAAATTGAGAAAAAATTTAAACTTAAATATTTGTTTAAGTTGGTCTTTAGGCAAAAGTATATCACCCAAAATAATAAATAGCGAAAATCCTATAAAAAAGACTGTTGGAGAATATGGCCCTTGATTAACTATATAAATCGCTAAAATTAAAGTCGCTGTAGATATGTAATACTTTAAATATTTCATATCAAAATATAAGTATTTTATGAAATAAAATAATTAACCATAATGAGATTCAAAACACCCCTGAATAAACATGGATCCAATTAAAATAGATATGGATAATTCAAAAGATGTTACGGGGTCTCCTATCCAGAACCAAGAGCAGGTGATAACCCAGGAAAATGTAAATGCTCTTATCATTAAGGACTTTTTTGAAAGTGTGTGTTTAATAATTTTCTTTATATTTGACATACTATAAATATACTTAAATCAACTTATCAAATAATTAGAAACTCATTAATAAATTTCAAATGTCAAATAAAAGTGATGATTTAGTAAAAATATTACAAAGATTTCCAGATAAGAACCCAAATCCAGTTCTCCGCTTCTCGAAAGGTGGAAGATTAATTTATTCAAATAATCCTTCTAAAAGAATTAAAGAGTCCTTACGACTCAGTAAGAATAAAATTCCAAAAGCTAAATTTTATGAATGTATTCAACAAGCAATCAAAAATAAAGAACATTCATTTGAATTTATAGCGGGTAAATCTATTTATAATTTGAAGGCTGTTTATATCAAAGAATTAGATTGTATTAATATCTATGGAACGGAAGTTACCGCGAAAAAAGTGATTGATAAATTTCCAGATAAAAATCCAAACCCTGTAATTAGAGTCGATAAAAAAGGAATAATTATCTACTACAACAGCGCCTCTTCAGAAATTATAAAAGCTCATAATTTAAAATTAAACAAAATGGCTTCGAATGAAATGATTCAGTCAATCGGTCAAACTTTACTTTCTAACAAAAGTACAATCAATGAATTAAAAGCAGGAAAAGAGACTTTCCTACTTACTTACGTACCTATAAATGAGTTTGATTCAATTATTATTTATGGAACAAATATTACAGCAAATAAGCTAATTACTAAATTCCCAGATCAAAACCCAAATCCTGTAATGAGAGTCAGTTCAAATGGAACTCTAAAATATTTTAATGAAGCATCTAAATACATCATAAAAACATGGAAAATTGTAGAGAATGAAATACTACCTAAATTAATAATTGATAATCTTTTCAGTGGTGAGAAAAATAATATCGATGGAATAGAATTGCAGGTTGGGACTAAAATATATTTATTTAATATTGTCAAACTTGAAGAACTGAGCATTTATCTATTATATGGTACTGACATTACTGATTCAAAAGATAAAGAGATGATACTATCAAAGCTTTCAAAATATTTTTCGCCTCAAGTATACAAATCTATTTTTACTGGTAAACTAGATGTAAACATTAATACAAATAGAAAAAATCTAACGGTGTTTTTTTCTGATATTAAAGGATTTACAACTATTACTGAAATTTTAGAGCCAGAAAAATTAACCGAGGTAATTACTTTCTACCTTACCGAAATGACTAATATTGCACATGAATATGGTGGTACTGTTGATAAATATATAGGAGATGCGATAATGATCTTTTTTGGAGATCCAAATACAAATGGTGTGGAGTCCGATGCTATTAATTGCGTATCAATGGCATTAAAAATGCAAAAAAGATTAATTCAAATTAGAAAGAAATGGCAGATGCTTGGTATTACCCAGTCTTTAGAAGTAAGAATGGGTATTCATACCGATGTATGTACAGTAGGAAACTTTGGATCAAATGATAGACTAGATTACACCGTTTTGGGAAATGGAGTTAATTTAGCATCAAGGCTAGAAAGTCTTGCAGATCCAAATCAAATATTAATTTCTGAAAATACTTTTAACATTATAAAAAAGATAATTCGTTGTGAATATCAAAATGAAATCGTAGTCAAAGGTAAATCACATCCAATAAAAACATATCAAGTTGAAGAATTATTAAAGAATCAGAATGATGATGAAATAATAGACTTTGACATAGATGGTTTTTCTATATCTTTAGACAAAAATAAAGTTATTGATAAAGAGATCGTATTAAAATACCTAAAAAAGAGCTTGAAAGAATTGGACTAATAAAACTCTTAATTACAGTAGAGGACACTTTTTACACCACTTCCCTTTCCTAAACTTCTTACAGCATTTTTTCTTTTTTTTCATTATAGTTTTTATAATTATGACAATTGTAATGGAAAGTGAATTTAAAATTAATGAGTCTCAATTGCAATAAGAGAAGTAGCGGAATAACTATATTGATAATATTTATTTAACTAGAGCTAACAATCAATGCTCCTGTAATAGATAATATGACACCTAAATATTTTTTCTTTGTCATGGGTTCTTTAAGAAATAAAAAAGCCATTATTATTATTATTACTGTAGATAACTGGTTGTAAATAGCAGCGCGTCCCGAGATTGTATACTTAAAACCAGCGAGCCAAAATATGACAGAGAGGTACGTCCCCATAAAAGCTCCAAGAATAATACTAATATTTTTTAAACCACTCTTAAAAGTTGAAAATACTTTTATTTGACCATATTTATAACCTAAACAAAAAACAGTAAAAATAAAGCCAATAGAGAATCTATATAATGCAATTATAATTACAGAATTATCAGCCATAATTGGTTTCACCAATAAAACAGAGTACGCTGTTAATATTTGTGCTATTATACCAAATAAGACTCCTTGAATAATCGTTTTTTTATCTTTAGTAAGAGGAACCTTAAAAGTTGAGATTGCAATACCAAGAATTACTAAAAGACCTCCTAAATAAGATTGTATTGATATAGATTCACCAAACATTAAGTAAGAAAACAAAAATATAGCGGGTGAGTACATTGTCGCAACTATTGCTGATAAACCAGAGCCAAGCCTTCTAAGTGAGCCTAAAAAAAGTAGATCTGCTATTCCAACGCCAATGAAACCGCTTATAAAGAGTGTACTGAGTTGACTCCAAGAAAGATCAGGTATTGGTATACCCGTAATAAAAATAGTTAAAATAAAACCAAAAACACCAATAAAATTTTTAATTACGCTCATTTGAAGACTATTTAACTTTCTAGAAGAGATATCAAAAAGTATTACAGCAAATGACCAACAAAAAGCAGTTAAGATTGCATAGATATCACCCAGGTTAAGATTCATCTAATACAAAGCCTTTCCAAAGTCGCATATATTCTATAAAAACATCACCTAAGCCAGCTTTTTTTAGTTTATCAAATGAATATGGACCTTTTTTAGGATTATATTCCTTTGAAAATAACTTTTTTGGCCAATCTGGATAAGCTATGCCTACTCGAGCAACACCTAATAAGTCAGCCCCCTGGTTTAAAGCATTAAAAGCGTCTTGACATGACCAAATATTACCAGTGGTAATAACTGGTGGTAAATCATCTATTGTTTTTGTAAACCATTCTGTTAGAGTATTAGAATTTTTAGAATATTCAGTTGACTTAGCATAAATATTCCAACATGAAATATGAATAAAATCAATACCCTCATTTTTGAGAGCTTCGACTAAATACAAACTGTCATTTAAATGAATGCCTAACTTTTTAATTTCTGGAGATATACGGATGCCAACAATGAAAGATTCTGGTACTTTTTCTTTGATGGATCTAAATATCTCTAAAACAATTTTAGTTCTCCCTGCGATGTTCCCTCCCCACTCATCCGACCTTCGATTTGTTTTTGAACCTAAGAATTGCGATAAAAGATAACCATGTGCACCATGTAATTCAACTCCATCAAACCCAGCCTGAAAGCATCGAACAGCAGAAGCTGTAAAATCACTAATAATCGAATTTATATCAACTATAGTTGCGGAAATTGTTATACCATCCAATGAGTCATTTGTTTTGTTCTGGCTTGCTGATATTGGTTTTAATCCTGTTAAGTGCTGAGGTGACCGCATCCCCCCATGAAAGAGTTGCATCAAGCTCAAACTTCCATAGTTCCTTATTCCTGAAGTAAGCTTTTCTAGATTCTCTATATGATTATCTGAAAAGATCCCAATTTCACCTTTCCAACCTTGACCTCTTTTTGAGACATGAGCTGCAGCTGTTGTGATTATACCAAAATGCCCTTCAGCTCTTTTAAGTAACCAATTAAGCTCAATATTAGAAAGTGTACCATCTTTATAACTCTGTTTATTGGTCATTGCTGCTAGCACAGTACGGTTTCGTACAACGTGCCCTGTTCGTTTAAACGTAAAGTTATTTGTTGGCTTTATATATTTTTTTTGTTCCATTATTTTATTATTGGACATACGATCATGCCTTAATTCTAAAAAGGATTATACCCTAAAACTTATGAGCTTTATTTAGATGATTTAATTGATAGAGACAAAAGACTTACTTCTTTTTGATTATTTTCAGACATTTGAGTGCCAACTTCACTAAAACCCATTTTTTTATGAAATAAAAGTGATGTCTTATTTTGAGGCTTAATATTTACTTCACAGGTAATTAGATTTGTTTTATTTTCAGCATAAGATATTAAGTCTTGATATAAAACTGTTCCTAAACCTTTATTCTGGTGCTCTTTTTTTACAACAATTCTGTCAATATATAGAAATGATTTATAACGCTTTTCGAACCACTTGTAATTCAAACTAAAATATTTTTTATTCGGCTCTAACGCAATAAGAAATCCAATTAATTCATTTTTAAATTTTATTATTTTAAAATAATTAGATATTTTCAAAAAATTTAAAGTACTTTGAATGTCAAGACTACTAACCATTGGCAAGTATTTTTGATTTAGTGCAACTAAATTTATTAAATCAAAATTATTTGCTTTTAATATTTTATAATTCATCAAATTTTTAACAATAATACTCAAAAATAGAAAAATATATTTTTAATTATTTTTTAACCAATTTACGCTATGTATTTTAAATGGATAAACAATAAGACAATACCAAAATACTTCATCTTGTTTACTTTTTTAATCAACTTATCATGTGGTAAGATTCATAAAAGAAAAGATAATTCAACAGCCATGGACTCATTTTTAAATCAAGATGTACATGCATTTTATTATGCATGGTATGCCAACCCTAAGAAAGATCAGAGCTATAGACATTGGAATCATAAAGTGATGCCTCACTGGTCTGACTCAACATGGAATCATTTACCACCGTACAGTGGTAATGGAGATATTGGAGCAAATTTTTACCCTTTATTAGGTACATATAGCAGTAATGATTCTATTTTAATAACTGAGCACATGAGAATGATTATCTCAGCTGGCATTGGAACTATATCTTTATCATGGTGGGGTGAAGGATCGTTTGAAGATTTGAATGTCAAATTGATATTAGATGCTGCGGCTAAGGTAAATCTTAAAGTTAATTTTCATTTGGAGCCTATTCCTAACAGAACAGCCTATTCGACAGTTAAAATGATTAAATACATAATAGACAATTATGGTAATCATAAAGCTTTTTATAAATATAATGATAAAGCTCTTTTTTATGTTTATGACTCATATCTAACGTCCAAAAAAGAATGGTCCCAGGTTTTAAACCCTAACACTTCAGAAACAATTAGAGGTACAAAGTATGATGCCACCATCATTGGTCTTTGGGTTAATAAGGATGAGGAATCTTTCTTCCTCGAAAGTGGATTTGATGGACTCTATACATATTTTGCTAGTAATGGGTTTACCTATGGGGCGTCTATTGATAACTGGGAATATCTATCGAATTGGGCTAAAGAAAAAAATAAAATTTTTATTCCATGCGTTGGTCCAGGATATGAAGATACTAGAGTTCGTCCTTGGAATAGTAAAAATTCAAAAAAAAGAGAAAAAGGTTTATACTTTGATAAAATGTTTAAATCGGCTATTGAAAAAGAACCAAATATCATAGGTATTACTTCATTTAATGAGTGGCATGAAGGGACTCAAATTGAGCCTGCAATATCAAAAAAAAATGATATCTATAAATATGAGGACTATAGTCCTCTATCACCCGATTATTATTTAAAACGAACGAAGCATTGGTCTAAGATATTTTTTGTAAAATAAAAATATATTATTACTTACAATCCTCAATGAAGCAATTTATTAAATGAACAATTTTACCTTTTCATAATAGGCTTTTGAAAATTTTCGACCATCTTTTGCCCATTCAACCCATACCCCCTCTTTTTTTAAGTTAGAATAATAGCCTGAGGCTTTTTTTGCACCGTTATTCCACCATATTTTCCAATTACCATTTTTTCCTTTTCTTGTCACTTGTCCAATAAACTTATTTTTGATTAGATTTTGATCGGTTTTAAAAGTTTTATATAGTTCACCAAAAACTTGTTCATTGGTGAAAAGCATAAAAAAAGCATTTTCTTTTTCAATTAAGGAATTAATGTACAGTTTTTTATCATCTGAGGCTAATACTACACAAATAGAAGCAAAAAATAAGAGTGATCGATGGAACATTTATTATTTAATATAATTGTTAATTTAAATACATTATAAAAATTACTTTTTTATTCAAAATCAATATGTATCTCTGCTTTACCATAAATAGTTTTATTAATTTTTACTCAAATTTTTACTAAATTAAGATATATGAATAATGAAACAAATATTTTCAAGTCAAAATTATTAAAAATGATATTTTTAAATAATCCAATAAAGGTTTCATTATTAATTATAATTTGCTCTACCCTTTACAGTACAAAGCCTAATTACTTAGATCATAAACACCAAGTCACAAAATTATACCAAAATAATAAAAATCAAAATAAAGGTGGTTTATGCCCTTTTGGTTATGATACAAAAAATCATTTAAGCTTGAAATTAGATCTATTTGATGTTTATGACGTGGGCGTTTTTTCATTTGCAATTTACGAACATGAATTAATTTCGGTAGGTCTATTTGGTAAGGTTTTCAATATACCACCAAAACTATATTCATAATAAATCAAATTGAATTGATTTGATAGATTACTAGCCTTATAGGCTTTCAAGGTTATTTGAATAGCTTTTGAGCCTCCATCCAGTTGTCAATAAGTTATTTTGTATAAAATAGATTGCATTAAATATTATATATTAATTGTTAAATAAGAAAAAAATATTTTATATATTAATTAATACAATAAGATTTATTTAAACAGATATGAATATAAAAGCCTATATATACGACAAATAGTAAATTCTAAAAGAAGCAAAAAAGGGATGATTTAACACCCCTTTTCTCGTCGTGAAATGCTTTTCTCCTCGGTGTGGAGCTGAGCGGGATCGAACCGCTGACCTCTTGAATGCCATTCAAGTATTTAGCGTTACTATTGTTGGACTTACGGGAACAGCGTGTGATAAACGTGCGACAAATTTGAAAATAATTAGATTATTTAATTTTATCATCTTTTATTAGTTTATCTCTAAGCCTTAAAAAAGGCTTTTCAATTAAATAATATGAACTAGTAGCAGTAATAATAATCCCAAAATATTTAAAAAGAATATGAATATTCCAATTATACAACCAAATCTGTTGCCATAAATAAATTGAGTAACTAAGCATTCCAATATAAATAATAATATGATTGTTGAGTATTCTTGCTAGATAAGATTTATCATGATATTTGATTGTTATTAAAATTATTAAACCAATTAAAATATTAACAATTGTTTCTCCAAAAAAATAATAAACTAGTCTTAATTTAAATTTTAAATCTATCGGTATAAAGTTTGATCTGAGACAAAGAGTGATCAAAATAAGAATAATACATAAATATATTTTATTTGAAAAATAATTAAAAATTTTTGATGACTGAATTTTATTTTGATTTAAATAAATAATACCACCAATTGCAAGAGCATCCGAAACAGTTTCAAAAGATCGACCTGTTGATTCAAGAAAGAGACTTGGAATAATCCCTTGACCATAGATATAAGCTATCCTTATAAAGGGAACTATTATTATTACTAATAAAAATATTCTGTTTAAACCCTTTTTATTTATTATTTTTGAATTAAATAAGTAAAAAACTATTGCGACTAGAATGTAAAATTGTTCTTCAACAGCTAATGACCAGGAATGGCCTACAAACCATTGTTTATTATTCCATAGCCCTCTAGGATGATAGTTTTCTAAAAAGATAATCGATCTCCAAAATTGACTAAAATCAAAATAATTTATGTACATTAAAAATATAGTGGAAAAGATTAAATAAGTATAAAAAGCAGGTAAAGTTCTTATTAAACGCTTAAAATAAAATCTCTTAATAGAAAAATTATTATTTTGTACGTTTTTGAATAATATTCCTATAATAAGATAAGCTGAAATAATAAAAAATACTTTAACACCTAAGTTTGCAATACCAATTGAATCTGAGAACTTACTGTGACCATAAATAACTAAAAAAATTGAAATACATCGCAAGCCATCTATAGAAGGAATTCGTCTCATAAAAGGATTATATTTCTGATGGATTAATAATACTGGTAAGCCACATCTTAGAAAAAGCAGCAAAGCCTTCCATAGAAAAATGACAGCCATCAGGAAGCCTATATTTTGAATCTATTAGCAAGTCAGTATTTGGACCACGATAAATATTATTTAGATCTATAATCAATTTTTCTTGAATATTTAATAAATCATTATCCACATTATTATCACAGTATGATGCTTGTGATAAGAATAAGCTTGTATTAATCTGATCTTTTTTAAGATTTTCCCAAAATTTTTCAAATACTGCATAATAATTTTTATTCCCCTCAAGAGTTGAGCTATGATTCTTTTCCCCTTGATGAAATAGTATACCATCAACTTTTCCAAAATTATTTTTTAATTTAAAAAAATTTGATTTTATATAATTATATAATTCCCCCTCTGATAGCTCAGAGATTGTAGCTCCTCCCCAGCCGCAATTAGAAAAAATTACTTGATCAAAGTGTCCACCTTCAATAAGTCCATCTCCAACCATTCCCCAGACACTACCATAATTATTCACTTTATTTGATTTGTTGGAACCTAATACTGGATCTGAATAAATATAGCATGAGTCATCAAAAAATTGATAGACTGAATGATTTACATTATAACCTATTTGACCATTACTCAAACTATTAGATTGACCATAAGTCAAAAAAACGCCAGTAGGTAGATCTTTTTGAATATTAGCATAAACCTTGCTGGATGTATCGCTATATCTATTTTTTGCTAAATAAAGACTTTTTGAATCTGGCTGAATAATATCTTGAATATATTTTATCTGAGAATAGGGAGTAATTTTATAAGTGCCGATAACTATTCCGTAAATCCAAATAATAGATAGTAAAAGAAAATAGTTGAAAATTTTCATTTTTATGTTCATTAAACCTTAATTATCACAGAGTAAGTATTTTTTTAAAAAATGTTCTTTATATAAATATACATATTATAGTTTAAACAAAAAATCATGATCTATTTAATTTAGTAGATAATTTTCCGCAAAAAAGTCATAAAGGAAAGCTTCGTGTATCATTGAAAATACTTAGAAGGTATTTAAAAAAGTTCGGATACAATGGATATGTTAGTTTCAAATGTTTGCGACATACCTTTAATCAGAACTTAGCAGAGAATGGAATTGATGGTGCGATGAGAACAAAGGTTCTAGGTCAAACAGGTAAAAGTACGAATCGGACTTACACCCATCAAAACAATGAAATGCTAAAAGAAGCTATTAGTAAATTTTGAGAACGTGCGACATGTTCAATTATTGATGTCGCACGTTTTGAAAAGCTCTTTACGCTAATATTACTAGACTTATAGGATTTCAGGCTTATTTTAATAGCTTTTGAGCCTCCATCCACTTGTCAATTGAACCTTTTCCCTTACCCCATTTTCCACCAGTATTATAATATCTTAACCAGTATTCGCCCAGACCTTCAACATCATTTATAATATGTTTCTAAATAAGGATTTTAACTAATAATAGTGGTTATAAAGAGGTTTTATACTGGATTTAGGGTAGTATAAAAAATAGGTCATATATTTTAGATTAACAATTTGTCGGTTTTTGTATAAATACGAGTCAAAAAAAAAGTAAGTATTGAAATATTTCTTATATCCGTTGCATTTTTTAACATTTTAAGTTGCGGAAAAGCACAAAAAGAAAGAAGATGTAGCGAAAATTCATCCAATTTTGTTATCTCACCATCTTTTAATGCATAATTAGGTTTAAAAGAAGAAAGCTTAAAAGTATTATCACAAGGTAATCAAATAGCATATAGAGCTGTATTTGGAGTAGCTCTTGAGTTCACTCTATCATAAAGTAATAAACTAAATAAAGAGATTGAATACATTTATAATTTTGAACTAATCGCAAAAATACATAAAGAATTAAAAAAGAAAAGGTATAAATTCGAGTATATTCTATAAAATCTTAACCTTTTTTTAACCGACTAATCTTGAAATATATTGTCTACAACATAATAATGTTTATCTTTCCAAAAAAAATCATATATTTTTTGGATCTTCAAAAATTCTAAAATCTTTTAGAGATTGGTTTTTTGATAGAAGTAAAATCATAAAAAAAAGTAAATTTATAAAATGGAATGGTTTCAAATTTTTTTATCAGCACCTCCGCAAATATTACGAAAAGCCTATTATAAAAGCATAGAGAGCTCGCTTACGAGAGCTATGCTGAAGCTAATAAATCCAAATTCAAATATTATTGATATCGGCGCAAGTTATGGCTTCATTTCAATAGTTTTATCTAGAGCTGTTAATGATAAAGGTGGTAAAGTATTTTCATTTGAAGCTGATTATGATATTGTCCAAAATTTGAATAATTCGCTAAAAAAGAATAAAATAAAGAATGTTAATATTTTCAATAATTTTGTAGGTAATGAAAGTATTAAAAATATTAGAACTGTTGATAGTCTAATTACTAATGATAATTTGAATATTGATTTAATTAAAATCGATACAGATGGAACTGATTTAGATGCTTTAAAAGGTTGTTCGAAAATTATAAAAAAATCACAACCGATAATTGTTATTGAGATTAATAATAATTATGATATCATTTATAAATATTTGAAAAATATGGGATATGGATATTTTTATGACCAATATCTAAATAATATAGAAAGCTATCGACCTAATTATAATAGAATACCAAATCTTATAGCATCAACAAAAAAATTAAATCCAGCGAATTTATTATAATGTTTTTTAAACATTCCATATATTGGTTAAATATTAAATAATACAATAAGATTTATTTAAAAAGATATGAATATTAAAGCCTATTATAATGCCTTAAAAGTAATTTTAATTAATAAAATCAATTCATACACTCATATTGGTAATAATGTAATTTGTCAAATGTGTGGTTGGAAAGGAAGAAAATTCCCTAAAAATATTTGCCCTAAATGTCGCTCCTTTGCAAGAACTCGATTACTTGCGTACTGTTTTTCATATTTTTCTTTTGAAAAATTAGATGAGATCTTACATGTAGCACCATCTATCGGAGAATATATTTTTATCAAAAATAATATAAAGTATAACCGATATAATACTTTAAACCTTATTAAATCTAGCCATATAGATATTATTGATGACCTTACAAACTTAAGCATTGACAGTAACTCATATAATCTAATTATTGCTTGGCATGTAATGGAACATATACCAGATGATGATAAAGCTATTTCAGAAATGTATAGAATATTAAAACCAGGCGGTAATATTTTATTATGTGTGCCTATTTTTCCAAAAGGCAATAACAAAACTTTTGAAAATAAAGAAATTGATTATATTGATTATGAAAGAATACACGGACACTCAGATCATTGTAGGAGTTGTGGCTTAGATTATTTTAAAAGGTTTGAAAGTGTTGGCTTTATTACTGAAACATTATTTGTGAAAAATTTAAATAAAAAAGATATTGATTATTATGGTTTAAGTATATCTCACTTAACTTGGCTTTTTACAAAATAAAATTAATAAGAAAAATAATGATTAAAGCTCAAATATTGAAATTAATAGTATCAGCTCAACTTTTTAGCGATTTAAAAAAAAAGTCTTTAGCAAAGCCGAAATGAAACAAGTACTCCAGAAAATTCTATATTTTGGATTTAGTGAAGTTCGGATACAATGGATATGTTAGTTTCAAATGTTTGCGACATACCTTTAATCAGAACTTAGCAGAGAATGGAATTGATGGTGCGATGAGAACAAAAGTTCTAGGTCAAACATGTAAGAATACGAATCGGACTTACACCCATCAAAATAATGAAATGCTAAAAGAAGCTATGAGGAATTTTTGAGAACACTTGAACGATTTTTTCGTAAAAAGCGATTTCAAAACGTGCGACAAACGTGCTACCGATCATGCAATATATACTAAAAACGCCTATATATACGACAAATAGTAAATTCTAAAAGTAGTAAAAAAGGGATGGATTAACACCCCTTTTCTCCTCGTGAAACACTTTTCT
>Ga0209632_10000991_pt1 | contig 29101 bp, 13 predicted proteins | sample COG_10_FD_184754 | JGI IMG/M metagenome (GOLD analysis project Ga0209632, IMG submission 184754) | Pelagic Microbial community sample from North Sea - COGITO 998_met_10 (SPAdes) (version 2) | ecosystem: Environmental > Aquatic > Marine > Neritic zone/Coastal water | place: Helgoland, sampling... | reverse complement strand
GCCTGTTGCGCCTGTTGCTCCAGTAGCGCCGTCTGTGCCGTCTGTGCCGTCTGTGCCGTCTGTGCCGTCAGCTCCATCAGCACCGTCTGCTCCAGCTGATCCAGTATATCCTGCTGGTGCAGGAACATAGTCCCAACGACTGGCGGCGGCATTCCATGTATATTTTAGGCTAGTTGTTGGTTCAAATACCTGGCCATCAGTTGTTGGTGTTGGAAAATTAAGTGCCATTAAGTAACATCCTCTGTATATACCCATCCTTGCGTTGCATTGTAATATACTAATGCAAGTGATGCCCGGGCGGTACTAATAGTTATATTTGAAGCAGCACCTGCAATATTGTGTCCATTCCTATTAACTGTAATATTATTAGTGGCTGCATTGCCGCCGGCGTCTACTAATTTAAATTCTTGTCCTTCAACGGCACTTGCTGGCAATGATATCTCAACAGCATTACTTGCTGTATCAACTAGATAACCTTGGCCAAAGGCGGCATCACGATCATTAGTTACCACAGTCCATGATGTTGCTCCAGCACCATGACTTGGCGGAAGAGTAGGTTTAGGTTGAACCCATTGGCTGCTATCTACATCTACATAATACACAAATAATGTCATTAAAGTTGAATCTAGCCATAACTCGCCATTAACCGGCGATGCTGGTGCATTGTCACTAATAGTTAAACTAGCAGTACCAGATGATACCACACCAGTAAGATTACTGCCATCACCAAAATAAGTAGTTGCATTAACATAACCTGTTGTGTATATGTTGTTTTGTCCAGTTACATCGCCTTGTACTACAAGGTTATTTTTAACCTGTATATCACTACTGTCGCTGCTAGCAATATCATTGGTTAATAGTTTTGCTGTATCTGTTGTACCACTTACGGTAACATTTCCACCAACTGTGACATCTTCAGTTACTCTTATAGAATTTCTTACAATTAAATCATTTTCAACATTTATATCTGATTGTACTGTTAATCCTACGTCAATTAATAATGCAGAACTATCACCTGTTGACAACATTGGAACATTTAAAGTTTTATTAAAGTTCCACGCATCATCAACACTAGAATAAAGCAAGCTTGGACGTATTGCAGGACCGTCTAGTATAATGCCAGCGCCGCTGGTTGCAGCAGCATTAGGCGAATCTTTTGCTATTTCAACTAACTTATCAGTTACAGTAAGATTAACTGTATCAACTGTGGTACGTGATCCGTTAACAGTAAGATTGCCTTGTATAGTAACATCATTATTTACAATCAAGTCGTTTTCAACAGTTAGGTCACTGTTTGTTATAACAGAAGGTATAATAGTAATTGCAGAACTGTCATCAGAGTCGATAGTTCCAGAAATTTCCAAATTTCCATATACTAACAGCCCAGTATCAAATGTAATCATACTACTTTCAGTACTAGATATACTTTCAGTTTTTAAATAAGGTATTGTTGCGGTATCATGTAAGGTAGTATTACCAGTAACTGAAAGATTAGCTAGTATAGTATCGCCAGTGACTACAAAATCGTTTACACGTAATGCGTTTTCAACTGTTAAATCGCTTTCAGCTATAACGTTTTGTACAATACGTATATCGCTACTGTCAGAGGTAGTCATTGTGCTGCCAGTAAAAGAAAATGCTCCAGTATCTCCGCCTACACTGCCCCAACTTCTTGTTCCATCACGATTACTAATAACACCATAGCCGTCAACTTCTGGTACTCCGAGGTCGGGTTCAGCATTAGACAAGTCTAAAAAAGTATAACGATTTGGATCGAGATCCAACCCGGTAGATTTTTTGACCTTTCCACTTATAAGTCTTGCACTATTCATTCGTTGTTTCCAGTAAGCTTAATATAAGATTTAAACTGCTGTTTACACTTGCCTTTGCCTTTACTGAAGATCCTTGTTCTAAAACTAGTTTACCTGTGGTTGCCTCTGCTGCATCATTTGGTGGTATTTGATACTCTTTAAGCATGGTATAGTCAATACTGTTTTTTCTTAATACAAACGTGATACTTGCTCTATTTGAATTTTTTACTGTTCCTGTTACTGATGCCGAAGCTTTAGTTGGATCTGTAGCATCAACATTTGCATATGTAAAAGTAGTAGTTGAAGGTACACTAGCAATAGTAACTGTGCCATTATAAGTAGCGTCAGATATATTAACCACAACTGTGTTTCCTATTTGTAATGTGTGTGTTGCTGATGTTGTAATTGTAGCAACATCCCTTGTTCTTTCAGCTGTGTTAACATTATCAATTTCATTCGCAATATTAGTAACCTGCGCCCCTAAGATAATTCCACTATATCCAGTTGGCGCTGTATATATAGTTTGTTCTGCTGTAGTTAGTTCGACTACCTTTGTCCTAAAAATATTTAGAGGGGTTGCGTCAGCCATTTTAATCTCCTATAGCCAAGATATACGGTGTTAACCGTGCGAAGAGGCTCTTGGTAAACGTTCTTCCTTCAATTGTGCCGGTGTTTCTATTTATAACAAAGTCGTTACCAATTCTAAAATCTCCATCTTGATCAGTACCAGTGTAATATACTTTACCTTGATTAACTTCAACAACTTGATTTTCAGTTATAGGAACGCCGCCAAGGCTTGGTAGAGCTGTGTTAATATTGGTCCCGGCTCCTACCCATTCAAACGTATGACCACTTGCTGTAATCAAACTATACTGATGAAAAGTAACATTAGTATTATCTAGTACTGGTCCGGCTATTGTTTCTTCTAATGTAACTGTACTACGGTAAGCATTTTTTACTAGATTTATGACAATATCAAACAATCCATTGACTGTAGTTTGTTCAGCACTAGTAGCTGCTGTACCAATAGTTTGCGATTCACTGTTACCAGTTTGTTTTGTAACACTTGTATTTACAATACACTGACTAGCAACACTTTTTACATGTTCGTATACTCCTGAGGTAATAAGCCTTTGAGCTGTTGGAATAACCAAATATCCTCCTGAATAATATTCATCAGCTGCATCAGCTGTTTCGGTGTTGCCGCCATATGATAAATCATATGTTATAGCATCAATAATAAATCTTAAATCGCTTTTGCATTTTGTACTATTGTATGAAAAATTAACATAATTATCATTGATATGTGTAATAGTACTTGATTGTATTGTAGTTTTAGCACCTAATAATGCATTAGCACCATCTTGATATACTTGTGTTGCCCATGTTATAACCGGTGCTGATGCCGAGATGCTATTGTCGGTCAGCGCAGTTGAAAATTCTGATTTTGTTCCAGCAGCTACAGCAAATTTAATAATATCGATTAACACGCCTAGTTCTGTTACTTCTGTATTAGTAGCTGGTTCTCCAGATATATCTTGTCCAGTGAATGTTTCTAATATCACACTACTTAAAATTGTGCCTAGTTCGTTAAATGCATTTTGACTTGGCGTTCGCTGTGCGTTTGGTAATGTTTGGTTATCACTGCCGTCAAAATACGATAATGCAACTATCCGAGTTGCATAGTTACCACCATATTGCAAATCATAACTTAATCCATCAATTGCATATCCTAAGTCTCTACGACACGTAGTTTCATTATAAGAATAAGGAGATGGGTAAGTAGTATTAATATAATCTATTACTTTTCCTATAACAAACGCTTTGTTGTTTTGTATTTGTAATCTTGCATTAGTTTTTACATCTTTGTTTGTGTGTCTTACAGTTCCGGTGTCGGCTGCACTAGCACTATCATTATCAGTCATTACATATGTAAATTTAGTAGTTGATAGCACAGACTGAATTGTAAAAGTACCATCATAAGTTGGATCTGTAGCAGTTATTGCCACAATGTCTCCTGTGGTTAATCCATGTGCTGCTAATGTAGTAATTGTAGCCACATTACTAGTTCTTACAACATTAGTGATAGTATCAATATCACTTGGATCTGACCAAGTTATTGCATTTGCAGAGGATTTTCCATTTTGTAATACATCAACTACCTCGTCCCAACTTATGGTATTTCGATATAGTACTGTGTATTCTGCTGAAGTAGCAGCTGAAATTGTGGTTTTTGCCAAGTCTCTAGCAAATTCAAATGCTCCAACTGTTTGTGGTACTTGATTATTTAGTAACGCAGAATTATATGCACGTTGATATGATAAACCTAAATAGACACTATTAAAATTAGTTCCTAGTGCAATGTCATAATAAATTCCATCAATAATTAATCCTAAATCACGACTACACTTTGTATTATTATAAGTAAAGTTATCATAAGTGTTAGTTATGTATGCAATACCATCCTCAACTAAAAATTCTTTATTAGCTATTAATGTTGCTTTTGCATTTGAAACGTCGGTTGAAACGCCAGTTGGATCTGGAATGCTTAATGCAGGCAGACCTGTTAATCCGTTTGAAAGTGCATCTGTTATTATGTTTATATTGGCGTTGGCAATAACATTTACATTACTATCACCTGGCACTGCTGCTATTAATTCTGCTTGGGCAAATTTAATAGCAGCAATAGTTTCAACTAGTTGGTCTGAAGTAACGGTTGCTGCTGATGCCCTATAGTAAGACTGAGCAGCTGACCTAGTTTGATAATTTGTTCCAAAAACCATATCGTCGGCGACTGATTCGAGAATAATTTTTAAGTCTCTGGTACATTTAAATTGATCGTATACTAACCCAGTGTACTCAGTATCAAGATACGTAGTTACTGCGGTTTGTAAAGTTGATTTTGCATTAACTAGTGCAAGTCTAGCTGTTTGATATTCAGTTGCCGACCATGCAACTGAAGGATAAACTACAGCAGGAATATTTGCGTCACTATTTTCTCTAATAGCATTTTCAACAATTGCACACAAGCCTGATAATTCATCAACTTCAGTTGATGATGCTAGAGTTCCATCTGTGTTTTGTGAAATACCATATACAACTCCGTCTACTGCTGTTTTTACTACGTCAGCTTCAATAACACAATCGCCAACTACTTGTCCTAATCTGTTAAAAGCTGCTGCTGTTGCCAATATTTCATCATTGCCAATTTGAATATCGCCAATAGTTGAATCATTAAAGTTTTTAAAATAAGATCTAGCAACTTGTACACTGGCGCTATTACCTCCATACATAATATCATAGCATAATCCATCAACAATATAACCAACATCTCTTGAACACTTTGCTGAATCATATGTTGCTGATGCAGCTAAAGTTGGAAAATTTGCATCAACAAAAGCAACAATTTCTCTTTGTATGAATGCTTTATTTGCTACTAATTGGTCTTTAGCTTCAACTGCATTTGTAGTTGGAAGTGTACTTGGTGTTGGAAATACCAAGTTATCTGCACTAGTCAAGCCGTTTACTAATATATCATTAATTTCGTTAAATCCGTTAGTTATTCTAGTTGTTGGATTTGTAACTCCATTGATTCCGGTTAACGCTAATGCTTGAGTTTTTAAATATTTTATAGCAGCTGATGATTGTGCAACAGTGTTTGCTGGAATAGCAGCAGCACGTTGGTAAGATTTTCCAGCGGTTACCGAATTGTAATTAGTTCCAAATAACATATCGTATGCTACTGCATCAATCATATACCCAACATCTCTTTCGCATGTTGCCTGATCGTATGGATTTAATCTAGCATAAAATTCATTAAGGTGATCGATAGTATCAACTAGTATTGTTGATATTGCATCGTATATATTTGATCGTGATGTTATTTTTGCTGATGCTTGCGAACTAAAATTTGGTGCAACAATTGTAGTATTTCCACTAGTAAAACTTGTTGAACTGTTTACAGTATAATATGTAGGGTCTCCTTCAAATTTTACAGCATCACCAACACTTGGTTTTGTTACAAGATTGTCCATTATAAATGTATTAGTAGCTGATACTGTATTAACTGTTTTAGCTGAATATTTTTCTGCTCCTACTCCGTCGGCTTTTAATGCAAAAGTTCCAAAACTAGAGTTTGCATTAGTAATTGAACAAAATCCTCCACTTTCGCAAAGAAATCCAGTTTCGCAACAGATTGTAAAAACAGAAACAAGCTGTGTATTGCCTCCATTTTTCATATGTATGCCAATACCGCCTTGATTGTATTGTGTAAATGCATCAACAACCATACTTCGTAATCCAGTTACATAAGCACCATCAACTCTCATTCCTGTTCCAGTAGTTGTCATCGAGGTGGCATTTTGTACATACGGGCTTGTAGTAATTGCGCCGGCGCTGCCGTCAGGATTAAACGAAACCGCAGCCGAAGGTGCAACATGATCCTTAAATGTAACTTGACCGACATATGATCCATTGTTTACATAAAATACATCAGCTGATCTAGTTTTTGGTCTAATAGTAACTGTTCTAAGACTATCGCCAAGTATAGCAACATTTTCAGGAATGACCATAGGATTAATTTCTGTATAGTCACCACTCTTTATAAAAACAGTTGTACCAGGAGTTGCTATAGCAAGAGCACCTTTAATAGTTAGTTTAGATTGACCAATTGATGTTCCAACATTAGTATCTCTACCACTTTTACTAACATATAAAACGTTATTAACAACTTGTTGACCAATTGATCCTGTATATCCTGTTGGACCTTCGGTTCCCCGAAGTCCTCCATAATCTAGATTATTCCAAGTATCGGTACCATTGCCTATTTTAAATAATTTTGTGTTTGTTTCAATTCCCATTTCGCCATCTGCAAGCGTAGGATTAACTGAACTCCACTCAGACGCGGTGCCTCTTCTGAACTGAATTTGAACTACCATTATTCACCTTACTAAAACTTTTTAGTATTTATGTCAATATGACCCATGAGCGGTTTTCCTTGATTATAAATATTTGCTGTTAAATAAAATGAAAGATAATTAATGGCTTATGATTTTAAAACTAATGGATTAGTAAAATATGCTATAAAAAAAGGAGGTTCAATAAAACCATTAATAGTTGATTCAACTCTTACAGGCGGTACAGGACTAATGAATCCTAGCGTATTTGTTGACGACGACAAAAGTATATACTGTATAATTCGAAATACCAACTATATATTAAATCACAGTGAACATGCAGTATATCATCAAAAGTACGGACCGTTACAATATCTTCATCCCGAAGGCGATCAAACTTTAAGAACAATTAATTATATTGCAAAACTTAATCCAGATCTTGATATAGAGTACTGTCACAAAATTGATACTTCACGATTTGATAAGAAACCAATATGGGAATTTCATGGTAATGAAGATGCTCGGCTGTTTAAATGGAATAAAAAATATTACATGTGCGGTGTAAGGAGAGATGATAACACTACTGGAATTGGACGTATGGAATTAAGTGAAATTAAATTTGATAAAGAATCGGCCAATGAAGTTAAGAGATATAAAATACCAGCACCAAATGAAAAAGATAATCCTTATTGTGAAAAAAATTGGATGCCTGTGTTAGATAAACCGTACCATTGGATCAAATGGACTGACCCAACTGAACTAGTAAATTATAATAAAAAAACTAAAAAAACTAAAATTATAAAATCAGCAGAACACATATTTTCAACTGACAACAATTTTAATTTTCGCGGTGGCGGACAAGTTTTACAGTTAAGCGACGGGTGTTGGCTTGCTCTAACTCACGAAACAGAATTATGGAATGATCAATTACAACGAAAAAACGGGCATTATTATCATAGATTTTTATTGTGGGATAAAGAATGGAATTTAATCAAAACAGGACAGCAATTTAATTTTCTAACAGGTCTTATTGAATTTGCTGTAGGAATTGCAATACACGATTCTAACTTGTTAATTTCTTTTGGGTTTCAAGACAACGCTGCATATATTTTATCAATGCCGCTTGAATGTTTAAATGAATTATTTAAAAGAGATAACATATGAATGTAGAAACAATAAAAGAATTACTATCATTGTTGCCAGTAAGTAACAAGGTCGGTAACTGGGGATGCGGTAACGGATCATATCTGTCAGTTGCTTCTGAACTATGGAATTCGGAATGTAAAGGGTTTGATATAGATCAAAAAAATATTAATCAATATATCGGACCAGACCATAGTTATCATATAATTGACTTTAATAAAGAAATTCCTATATGGAATTGTGATTTAGCAATTTGTGTAAGCACGATTCATCATTTAAAAGACGATATTGGAAAATTATTAATCAAGGGTCTTTGTGAATCATCGCCGGTGGTATTGTTTAGTTCTGCAATTCCTAACATAGATAATAATTTTGAAAATGCACAGTGGCAATCATATTGGCAAAATGAGTTTTCTAAATATGGGTTTCATGCATACGAAATTAAAGATATGTTTACCCATAATCAAAAAATTCCATTAGAGTTTCATCAAAGTTTAGTACTATATAGTAATCAAGATTTAGGAAAAAAAGTTCGTTACATTAATTTAAATTTAGAAAATACTTTGCAAAATCCTGGTATAACACAACTTGAACACTATATTGATAATACTCATAGCGATCTAAACAACTTTTGGCTAGGATACGACTATGAAAATAACAAACAACCAGCTGCTGCATATTCTTTTTATCTTCGTGCAGCTGAGCGTACTACTAATAAGAATTTAGCATATGAATGTTTAATACGCATGTCCTTTTGTTTAAGGACTGTTGAAAATCGTAACGAGTCACGTTATGAAAAACTATTACAGGCAATTTCAACAATTCCAGACAGACCTGAAGCTTATTATTTTTTGTGTTGTTTCTTTGAACAAGGTCAGAAATGGATTGATATTGAAAAAAATTCTAATATTGGATTACATTTTTTACGTAATCGCCAACGAACTCTTACTGACCTTGATTATAAAATATATGGACTGCGATTTCAAAAAGGATTAGCTTATTATTGGGCTGGTTGCATTGATCAATCTGATAAAATTATGAAAGAATTAAACGAAATTGAAAATCTAGATGAAAGTTTAAAAACACCAGTTCAAAATAATATTCAATTTATAAAAGATTTACCTCGTGTGCGTGAGTTTTGGCAATGGAGACATACTCCTAAAGTTTCATTCTAGGTCACGCCGCCGCAATCAAAACTAGTAATTCCTCCGTATGCCGAATTAGCAAGTCCTCCATCAAGATTAGGAGAGCCACCACCCCCGCCACCGCCGCCACCAGTGCTAGCAATAGTTAATTGTTTTGGATTAGCACTAGCATCAGTTGTTAGTGTAATATTAGATCCAGCTACAAGATTTAAAGTGTCTAACCCAATAGCAACTAAATCAGTTTGTCCTGCAACCTGTATAGTTTTAAAGGTTGAGTTCATTCCAACCTTAACAGCATTAGATCCTAAGTCTGTAACATCAAACCCAGAATCAGTATCAAATCTAAGTGTTGTTACTCCTGTTTGAATATCTGAAATTGTTCCAGCTGAATTAATTTCACTTACAGTAATAGATGATCCTGATCCAGTGTTGCCAGTTGTACCTTGTGGACCTCTTACATTACCAGCATTAACATCAGATACTGTTGCATCATCGAATTCAAGTATTAATTCGTCATTAACAATACTAGCTGCATTAACAGCTGGTCCTTGCGAACCTGTGTATCCTCTTGGACCTTGGTCGCCGGTAAATCCAGTTGGACCTGTTGGACCTGTGGCGCCGATAGATCCATCATAGCCAGTTGAACCGTCGTATCCTACTCCGGCAAATGCACCACTAGGACCAACTGAACCACCATAACCTCGTATATTATTTACAGTAAAACTTGTGTTATCTGTTAATGTAAACACAGCATCTAGCCCGGTCATTTGGGCGCCGTTAACTTTATGTCCTTGAGCTCCTTGAGTACCTTGTGTTCCTACAGAACCTTGAGTACCAACATATCCTTGGACACCTTGGACACCGATTGACCCTAAATAACCTCTAAATCCTTGAGCACCTTCAGCACCTGTAAGTCCTCTAACGCCCTGCGAGCCGTCATATCCTCTTACACCTGTTACAACAAATGTCGATGCGTCTTCAAGTGTGAATGTAATGTCGTCGCCAGTTGAGTCAATTGATCCTGACGTAATTTTTGCACCTATTGAACCAGCATATCCTCTTGAGTCAAGTAAAGTAACTGTTGAACTGTCAGACATTGTAAACACAGTATTAGTACCTGACATTGCAGCTGAAGTAATTTTACTTCCTTGAGCTCCTTGAGAACCTTGGTAGCCACGTGCATTAGCTACACTAAATGTGGTTACACCGTCAGTTGATGTGAATGTCATAGTTGAGCTGTCAATTGGCATACTAGCTGATGCAAGTTGATGTCCTTGAACACCTTGATCACCTTGTGGTCCAATTTCGCCTTGTTCGCCTATTGATCCATCATAGCCAGTTGACCCGTCATAGCCAGTTGGTCCTCTTGCATTACCAGCGTTGAGTGTAGTACTAACTGGATCATTGAGAGTAAACACTAGATCAAATGTGTTAGGATCAATTGCAGCATTATTGACATACCAACCTCTTGATCCACTAAATCCAACATCGCCTTTGTTACCGCTTACTACGAAAGTTACAGTGATATCTGCATTGTTTACAAATCCACCAATAGAGCCTGATTGATATCCAACGTCTAGCTCAAAATATCCTGTTTCTTCTGATCCGCCTGTTATTTGATACAGCATAAAATTAGCATTGTTTAACGCTTCAGTTAATCTTACATAACCTTTGATAGCACTTGTATTGTTGGTGATTGTTCTTACAAAATTTTGAATATCTGTTGAATCTACATCTTGATCATCAATATAAAACTTATTAGCACTAACAGTTGTGGCAGTATCTGCTTGAATTTTTCCTGTTCCAGGATCAGTGCCACTATTAGCACCAGTAAGGAATTGGAACGAAAATGCAGCGCCGCCAAACGTACCTGTTGGTCCTTGAGCTCCAATTGATCCATCATAGCCGGTTGAGCCGTAATAACCAATTGGACCTTGGTCACCAATTGATCCATCATAACCAACAGGTCCTTGTGAACCTGTGTATCCTAGCTGACCAATATCATGTACTCTAAATTCGCCTGCCATAGCACTATGATTACCACATTGGTAATATAAAGTGTTAGGTGCGTTGTATGGCACAGTCCAAATTATTGTGCCGCTATCAGTTCCATTATTGGTTACACCAGTATTGTATGCATTTCCTGAGCCGCCAACATTAGTAGCAGTTTTTATATAAAACGGATGACCTGATGCATTGATATTAAAATGGTATGTGTGTCCTCTAGCAATAGTTCTAGTAGGATTATTCTGACCTAGTATAACAAATGCACTACTTCCATTGTTTGTTACAGAATAAGACGAATGACCAACAAGACCAGTAGTTCCTTGTGTTCCTTGTACACCTTTGGTGTTGGATACTGTAACATCTACTCCTTCAGTGTCAGTAAATATTGTATCATTACCTGATTGGTTTGCTGAAACTAATTTATGTCCTCTAAGCCCTTGTATACCTTGAGCACCAATTGATCCATTATATCCAACAAAACCTCGAGGTCCAGTTGCGCCAGTTGCGCCAGTACTACCATCTATACCATCTACGCCGGCATTACCTACGTCACCTTGAATACCAACCCAACCCTGAACACCTTGCGCACCTTTTGATCCGTCGTATCCTCGAGGTCCAGTAGGACCTAAGTTACCTACGGATCCCCTTGACCCAACAAATCCAGTTGAGCCTCGATAACCTCTAAATCCAATTGGACCTTGGTCACCAATAGATCCAGCGTATCCAATTTCGCCTTGAGGACCAATTACAGGACCAACATCAATTGATGTGTTTGCAGCGTCATTAAGAGAAAGTATTAATTGGCTATTAATAACTGATGCACCGTCAAACCCGATGCCAGTAAACCCTTGAGCTCCGTCAACTCCGTCAACTCCGTCTGCACCAGTTGAACCAAGAAATCCACGTGAACCAGTATATCCTTTGTCAACAGCCGCGCCATCCTGTCCCTGTATTCCTGTATCTCCTGTAGTACCTTGTAATCCAGTTGAGCCTCGACTGCCTCCGTAACCTCTTATATCATTGACTACAAATGTCGTTCCATCAGTTAAAGTAAACGTAGCATCAGTTCCATTAGCATTCATTGCAACACTGCTAAGATTGGCACCTATTGAACCATCATAACCAGTTGCACCTATTGATCCAACAAAGCCCTGTGATCCAACAAAGCCCTGTGATCCAGCATAACCTCTTGATCCAACAAAGCCCTGCGAACCATTATAACCTTGTGAACCATTAAATCCGTTGATTCCATCAGTTCCATTGATGCCTGATGTACCTTGTGAGCCCGTGTAACCTTTTGCATTTTCAATTGTAAACTCAGTGTTATCTGAATTAACAAATTTAATATCAATGCTGTCAACAAATTCAGCACTAACAACTCGGGCGCCAGCAACACCCTGTGATCCTGTGTATCCTTGTATACCTTGAGCACCAATTGATCCACCGTATCCTTTCCCAGCATATCCTCCAAAAAATCCTTGTACACCAGTTTCGCCTGTAGCACCTTGTGATCCAACAAAGCCTTGTGATCCGGCATATCCTCTTGCATTGGTTACAGTAAATGTTGTTACAGTATCAGTTGAAGTAAATGTAATATCACTACTGCTTGCATCCATTGTAGCAGATGCAATTTGATGACCTTGTGCACCTTGTGATCCAACAAAGCCTTGTGATCCAGCATATCCTCTAGTTCCACTTACAACAAATGTATTGCCGTCACTATCTGTAAAAGTAGTATCATCAGTATTAACATCAGTTGCGCCACTTACTATTTTACTTCCTTGTAAGCCTTGGACACCAACTGGACCAATTGCGCCTTGTGATCCAACAAAGCCTTGTGATCCAGCAAACCCAATTGGTCCAATTGCACCTTGTGATCCAACAAAGCCTTGTGATCCAACAAAGCCTTGTGAACCAGTATAGCCAATGTCTCCTTGTGGTCCAATTGCACCTTGTGAACCAACAAAGCCTTGTGATCCAACAAAGCCCTGAGATCCGTAAAATCCTATAGGACCCCTTATACCTTGAGTGCCGTCTGTACCTTGGGTACCAGTTGATCCATCGTAGCCAGTTTCACCAATTGATCCGGTAAATCCTCTTGCACCTGTTACAACAAATGTAGTTCCATCAGTATTAGTAAATGTAATATCATCGCCAGTTGCTTCAATTGCTGCCGACGAAACTCTAGCACCAGTTGATCCATCGTAGCCAGTTGATCCATCATAACCAGTTGAACCATCGTAGCCAGTTGCACCTATTGAACCATCATAACCAGTTGATCCATCGTAGCCAGTTGATCCATCATAACCAGTTGATCCATCGTAGCCAGTTGATCCATCGTAGCCAGTTGATCCATCATAACCTCTTACATCAGTTACAGTAAATGTAGTACCATCTGTGTTGGTGAATACAGCATCCATGCCTGACATAGCAGCTGATGCTACTTGGTGTCCTTGTAATCCTTGTGTTCCTTGTGGTCCTGTTGTTCCTTGTGGTCCTGCTTCAGATGTTACAATTGAATTACCCATTGCTGCGTGAATACCACACACGTAATATAGTGTTGCTGGTGCGTCATAAGGAACTTCAAAAATAACTGTGCCAGTTTGATTTCCATTACCAGTAACTCCAGTTGTATACTGATCACCAGTGCCGGTTGTGTTAGCAGTTTTAATGTAAAAAGGGTGACCCGACACATTAAGATTAAATTGATATCTAAATCCTCGTATCAAATGAAGTGATGGTTTGTTTGTTCCATCAACTATATAAACACCAGATGCTGCACTAACTGTAAACTCACGTGTACCTTCAGGTCCTTGCGCACCAATTGATCCAACATAGCCTCTAGTTCCACTTACAACAAATGTATCGCCTGCACTGTCTGTAAAAGTAGTATCATCAGTATTAGAATCAGTTGTGCCACTTACTATCTTACTTCCTTGCGCACCAGTGGCTCCTTGTGATCCTCCATAACCACGTGCATCAGTTACAGTAAATGTAGTACCATCTGTGTTGGTGAATACAGCATCCATGCCTGACATAGCAGCTGATGCTACTTGGTGTCCTTGAGCACCTTGTGTTCCAGTTGTTCCTTGTATACCTTGAGGTCCTGCTTCCGATATTGTCACAGTACCAATCATATTGGAATGTTGACCACATTGATAATATAGTGTATCTGGAGCATCTACTGGAACATTAAAAACTAATATGTCGCCTTGCCCGGCACGTGAATTAGTAATTCCTGATGTATACTCATCGTTGTACTGGAATGAAGACCAATTGTTATTTGTAGTAGCAAAGTAAAATGGATGCCCTGATGTGTTAATTTCAAATGTATATCTAAATCCACGTAGTAAATGTAAAGATGGGTTATTAGTTGATACGCCATCAAATCTATAAGCTCCAGTTACGCTATTAACTACATAATTTCTTGAACCTTCATGTCCTTGTATGCCTTGTATACCTTGAGCACCAATCGATCCATCGTAGCCAGTTGATCCAACAAACCCTTGCGAACCGCGGAAACCTTGAGTACCCATATACCCCTGAGAGCCTTGGGCACCGATTGAACCATTATAACCTTGTGAACCATTGTAACCCTGTGATCCGGCATAACCTCTTGCATCAGTTACAACAAATGTAATACCATCGGAGTTAGTGAATACAACATTTTCACCTGACATAGCAGCTGATGTTACTTTATGTCCTCGAAGACCCTGAATACCTTGTGGTCCTACAGAACCCTGTGTACCATTATACCCCTGAGTACCAACATAGCCTTGGGCACCTTGTGAGCCGACAAAGCCTTGTGAACCAGCGTAACCTCTTGCATTGGTTACAGTAAAAGAACTTATTCCGTCAGTTGACGTAAACAGAAGATTTGACGTTCCAGTAACAAATGTAGCCGATCCAACTTGATGACCTTGAGTACCTTGTGTACCAGCTGGTCCTGCTGGCCCATCAGGTCCGTCAGCACCTATCGAACCTGCATAACCTCGAATTCCTTGTGATCCTTGGTAGCCTCGTAGCCCAGCAACAGTAAATGTTGAATCATCTGTATTGGTAAACTCAACATCATTACTAGTTGCATCAATTTGTCCTGAAGCAATTCGATGACCTTGTACACCTTGAAATCCTTGAGATCCTCGTGAATTTGAAACAATAAAGAATGTATTGTCACTATTAATAAATGCAGTATTGTTACCTTGCATACTGCCACTGACAATTTTAGTTCCTTGCGCACCAATGGATCCTTGTGCTCCTTCCCAGCCTTGAAGACCTTGAGTACCTTGAGTACCTTGAGGCCCGTCATCACCTTTTCCGGCATAGTTTCCTGGAACACCTTGGTCTCCAGTAAATCCTTGAGCACCTTGTGTACCATCGACTCCGTCAAACCCCGTATCACCAGCAGGTCCTTGATAACCTCTTGGACCTCTTTCACCAGTGGCGCCAGTATCACCGGTATTGCCGTCATTACCTTGGGCACCAGTTGCACCAATATTACCTTGTGGACCAGTTGTACCTGTAGCACCTTGTGAACCTCGATACCCACGTGCATCAGTTACTTCAAATGTTGTTGTTCCATCACTTAAAGTAAACGTCATAGTAGAGCTGTCAATTGGCATACTAGCTGATTGTACGTAGAATCCTTGTGGTCCTAAATCACCTTGTATACCCTGGGCGCCATCAGGATCTCTAAATGTCAGTGTACCTGGTGTTTGTGTATTAACTGATGAACTATCATTTTCATAAATTACATAATCATTTGTCGTATTAATTGGAACATCGTATACTACTATACTTCCAAATACTCCGGTTGAATGTGTTGCTGGATTAACACCAGTAACTGATGTAGTAGTATTGGCAGCTTCTGCTCTAATAGATAGAGGATTTGATGCAGTTATTGCAGTTAAATCAAAATAATAGCGGTTGCCCTTGACTAGTTTAATTGTAGGATTATTACCTGTGTACCCTGCAACATTATATGCTGATCCATTTTCAGTAAATGTAAGAGTAATTCCTCCAGCACTTCCAGTATAACCAATAACACCTTGTGAACCAGTAAATCCTACTGATCCATCATATCCTTTGTTGGCGGATGCACCATCTGTACCTTGGATACCAGTTGATCCATCGTAGCCAGTTGCACCTATTGATCCATCGTAGCCAGTTGCACCTATTGATCCATCGTAGCCAGTTGCACCTATTGATCCATCGTAGCCAGTTGCACCTATTGATCCCTGTGAACCAACAAATCCTTGTGATCCACCATATCCTCGTGATCCAACAAAACCTTGCGATCCTTGATATCCATCATCGCCTATTGATCCAGCATAGCCAACTGATCCAACAAAACCTTGTGATCCATTATAGCCAGTTGCACCTATTGGGCCTGTGCCGCCTGCTTGTCCAATAGGACCTTGAATACCTTTTATGTTATCTAATTGAAATGTTGAATTATCACTTAATGTAAAAGTAGCATCATCTGTATCGACAATCATTTGTGCAGAAACTATTCGACTTCCTTGTACACCTTGCGATCCATCGTAGCCTTTTACACCAGTTACAGTAAATGTCGAGCCATCACTATTAGTAAATGTTGCGTCTTCGCCTGACATAGCAGCTGATACAACTGTTGCACCAGCTGATCCATCGTAGCCAGTTGATCCATCGTAGCCAGTTGATCCATCATAGCCAGCTGATCCAACAAAACCTTGTGAACCAGTATACCCTCTGTCAACAGCTGCCCCGTCGGTACCTTGTGATCCTGTGAATCCTTTTGCATCAGCTACTACAACTTGAGTTGTTCCGTCACTGGATGTAAATGTAACATCACCAGTGGTGTTATCCATAGTAGCTGATGTTAATTGATGACCCTGTGATCCCTGTGTGCCTTGTGTTCCGGTTGGACCAATAGAACCTTGGGCACCATCACTACCTTGTATACCTATAAAGCCTTGAATTCCAGTATCGCCTGTTTCGCCTTGTGCGCCAGTATATCCTCGTGGGCCTCGTCCGCCTGCGCCGGCCTCGGCTACATATGCAGATAATGTAAACTGTCCATTCAATACAGTTCCGCCTGCGTCTGTAATAGTTACACTGTAAATTACAGTTTCAAATGTGCCTGTGCTAAGACCCACAATTGATCCTGTTGTGGTATTAAAACTTATTCCGTCTGGAAATGTTGTTGGATCAACTGCAAAGGATTTAGGATCAATACCGCCTGTGGTTACCACTGCTACTTGATCTATAGAATTTACTTCATCTAATTCAAATGGTTGGTTGTCTGTAACTATAGTAAACGGCTGCACTGCTTCGCCGAGTACCTTTATCTTAAAGTCTGCTGTGGCAGTTGAAATTCCATCTGTTACTGATACAGTATGAGTAGTAAACAACCCATTACTATCATTTACTGCCATACCTGATACAGTACCTGAACCAGCGTCAAATTGTAAAGCACTTGGTAAAGCTGGACTAACAGAATATGTTAATCCTCCAGATCCTCCAGATGCTGTAACTGGTTTGAAGTTAGCAGTTTCTAATTTTATTATGGTTGTTTCGGCAGTAGTTACAACAATATCAATTGTTGCAACAGAAAATACTAAATTAAAACTACCAGTTACTGATCCTACTAAATCTTCAACTTTTATAACTATAGCCGATGTACCAGTTGCTGTACCAGGAGCTACTGTTCCACTGAGTTGACCTGTTGCAGGATCAAGAGTTACACCGTCGGGTAAAGGATCACTGCTTGCATCAAGTGAAAATACATGTTCGCCTTCGCCGTCGGCTGCTACAACCGGAGTAATATTTAACGCTGCTCCAACTGTAACATCAAAACTAGCTGTTGGAATAGTTACTGAAAGTGCTGCTGGAACAACTACTGTTAGATCAAACGTGCCAGTTGCTGTTCTTCCAAAGTTATCTGTAACAGTAAGAGTATGTGTAGTAGACGCTGCTGCTACAGTTGCCTTTCCACTTAGTACACCAGTGTTACTCAATAGTAATCCATTTGGCAACGCAGGAGAAACTCCAAGTGTACGCGGTTCAAGTCCTCCTGCTGAAGTAGCAATTGCACTAGAATTTGACACAGATGTATTTCTTGATTCTTCAACTGTGGCTCTATTTATAGTCAATGTTAGTGCAGGATCATCAGTTACTAGTGTAAACGTAACTGAATCTTCCTGTGGTATTGTAAATGAATCTGTTACTTTAATAGTGTAGGATGCAGCCGGTGGTGTTGGTGTGGCAGCATGAGCGCCACTTAATACTATTGGATCACCTGATATTACTCCAGTGGCTGGATCAAGACTTAATCCATTTGGCAATCCAGTTGCTGGAGATGATATTGCAAAGGTTTTGTCTCCAAAACCAGTTGATGTTCCAACAAATGCGGCAGGAGTGAATGTATCAGTTGCACCTCTAAAGAATGTTTTAGTGGTTATGCCGCCATTTGCTTCAATATCAAGTGCAGGAGGATCCGATATCGTTATTGTAAAAGTAAATGATTGTGCTGTTAAATCTGTATCACTATCAGTAACTGTGTATGTAAACGTGGCCACAGCAGCAGTTGTAGTAGGTGTTCCAATTAGTCTTCCATTATCTAAAGTTAATCCTGCTGGTAGTGTTTCTGCTATTGCATCAGTTGATGTTCCGCTGCCGCCTGTGATTGTTGCTAGTGTTAGTGGCTCGCTTAGTGCAATTGTTCTTGTAAGTTCATAACTGGGTGCAGTTGGAGTAACAATTAATGGAGGATTGGTTATTTTTAATATAAAGTCGCTGGTTTCTGATTGATTAGCACCATCTGAAACTGTAATAGTGTGTGTTACTGCTGCTAATTTTGCTGTTGCTATTCCGGTAATTTGACCTGTGCTGTCACTAAACTCTAGTCCAGTTGACAATGCAGGAGTAATTTCAAATAACAACGGCAGAAATCCTCCTGTAGCTGTTACTGGAGTTTTACTAGCAGCCTCGTTGGTTATTATTGTATTTTCTAATGGTGGTGCAGGATTAGATGTTAGTGTTATCGGAGGCGGCGCAGTTACGTTTACATCAAAATCAGCAGTTAGTGCCTGGCTAGTACTATCAGTAACAGTCATTGTTAGTGTAGAACTAGAAGCAGCAGTGGGTGTTCCTGATATAAATCCTGTAGCTGTGTCCAAGCTTAATCCTGCGGCTAATGTGCCTGAGGTAATTGAATACACTAATGGTGTTTCACCGCCAGTGCCACTAACTGGTTTTTGTGTAGGAGGATCCATTGGAACGTTTAGTGTAAGATTTAGATTTTGAGTAAACTCAACCACAAGAACTGCTGCAAGAATTTCTATAGTAAATGTTTGAGAACTGGTCTGCGGTGTATCAGCAGAGTCAGTAGCAGTAATTTGAAAGCTTACAGCCGAAGCTATTGTATCTGGGGTTCCTGTAATCTTACCTGTGGCAGTATCAAACGCAAGTCCAGAAGGCATCGTGCCGCTTGAAAGTGCAAGTGTAACGGGTTCAAATCCTCCAACTGCGGTTACTGGAGTTATATCAACTACATCATTTTTTATCAGTTCAATAACACCACTAGTTAGTGTGGTTGTTAATGGAGGAAGTGCATCTACAGCAATAGTAAATGCAGTGGTTGTGGCTGTACTAGGCGGTGTATTAGAATCTGTAACTGTTATAGTAAAGTCGGAAGCTGTGTGTGCAAATGTAGAAGTTCCAGTTAAACTAGCATCAGTTGTGCTAAAGCTTAATCCTGTAGGAACAGCTGGCGATATTTCGTAAGACAGAGTTCCAACGCCGCCGTCAGCAGTTGCTAGAGTAGTAGTTGGTATCGCAATACTCTGCGTAAACGGACCAAAGGCGACAGCTGATTTGGTTACATTTAGAGGAACGGCTGTTACTGTTAAGTTAAATGTTCCGGTAAGTGTAGTTGGCAATGTATCAGTAACTGATACAGTAAAGTTAGTAGGTGCAGTTACCCCAGTCGGAGTTCCTGTGATTTCACCTGTGGCTGTGTTAAGACTTAGTCCAGTTGGCAATGCAGGTGTAATCGAATATACCAGTGCAGGCTCGCCACCTGTGCCTAGTACCGGCGTTTGAGCGGTAATTGCTGTATTTTGTACTGTAGTTACTGTGGGTATTTTTACTTCAACAGCTAATGGCCTAACTCCAGGATCAAGATTAAGAACAAATGTTATAGTAGCTAGTCTACCAGTAGCATCCTCAACTTGAACACTGTATGTGTCACCAAGTACTTCTTGACCAAGCTCAGCTGTGCCTGTGATTTTTACAGTGGTTGAGTTTAGTAAATCTGGTCCCGAAGTAACTGGACCATTGTTTACAAAAGAATAAGACAACCCTGTTGGAAGTGCTGGCGAAGCAACTTTAACTTTTAGAGCTTTTCTGTGATTTGCACCACTTGATGTTTCAAGAAAACTGCCGCCACCAAATACTGTTGCAAGGGTTGTAGTAACATTGGTTCCACAAACTTCACTAACTGTGTTAACTTGAGTATTAATTGTAAGGGCAGGCGCACGTTGATTATCTTGATCCGGAGGAACAGGCGCAGCAATACCACCAGCAAATCCATAACCAATGCTGTTTACCAGTTCGCCAAATGGCAAGCCAGGCTTCGGGGTTGGATCATAATAACTAGTAACTGTTTGCTGCCATTTTTCAGGATTACCAATTACTCCGCTGGTAGTATCTCTATGAAAGTCTCCGACTATTACCCGAGTATCCGAGTTGCTAACAGTATCGCCTGGACGAATTGATTTTAAGCAGTAGTAAATAATATTTGGCATCTACTTTACTTATCCTTTTAATAAACTGTTAGGTCAAACAGACCGTTAGCACCATCATCAACTCCGCCAGTTGAAGTTATTCCTCCAACTAAGAATTGCGCTCCAGTTCCGCTAGTAGATCCAACAGATTCAAAATCAAAGTCACATATATCACCTTTGGTGTATCCGCTTCCTCGTTCGTTAATTGCTACAACAAGAAAGATCGTTCCTTGTGTACCATCTGGAAACACACCTGGTGTGTTTATACACACAACAGTAATTTTAGCACCTGTACCACTACCACCGGTTAACGGAACATTTGATAAAAATTGAAATCCTGTTCCTCCGGCAAATACATTTAGGGTAGCAACTGTTCCATACCCTACACCTCCGTTAAGTAACCATCCTTGAAAAGGCGTGAAACTAGTAACAAATAGAGATCCATTTGGATAATCATATAAATAATCTCCTGGAATAATAGTTCCAGCAGCATTTTTTGTGTTATAATCTACAGCATCTGAAAAGAATCTTGGTGCTGTAGTAATTTGTTCGCTTCCATCTGGAAAAACAACTTTACCAGCTGTTGCAAGTGTAACTGACTGGAAGGTTACATCGTCGGTGGTATTTAGAGTCTGATCGTAGGCTTCGCCGCCGCCGCCTCCGACACCAACAATACCAGTTAGTTTACTACCGTCACCAATAAACTCTGTTGCAGTAACAGAGTTTCTCACCACTAGATCATTTTCAACTGACAAGTCTGACAGCATGGTTACTGTAGGAGTTATAAAAATTCCAGCACTATCAGGACTATCAATATAGTTTAATAGTAGGTTACCCTCAATGGTAAGATTGTCTTCAACACTAACTCCAGAGCTATCAGGACTGCCAATGCGGTTCGTGTATACTGCTTTGTCTACAGTGAGATCACCTGTGATAGAAATATCACTGTCAATTTCAATTGCACTACTGCCGTCGCCTTGTATACGGTTAATAAGTAAATTGCCTTGTACTTCAAAGTCACTTTGTGCATTTACACGTTGTCCTAGTTTGAGTACTGAGCTATCTCGTGTGTGTATTGTACTTCCTGTAATATCAATATTATCTAGTATACTTTCAGCATCAGTAATTCCATACCCAGCAAGTGTGGTAGGAGTATCAGCAAGCACAGTCCATGGTATATTTCCATCTACTCCGTTGACCAACATGGTACTGTCATCTGCAAACACAGAACCTTTGATGTCTCCTATGAATTTTCCTTCGGCAATTATATCATTTTCAGAAAGTATATCACCTTCAACGTGTATTGAATCTCTAAAAAATACCACAGTACTATCAGGATTTAAAATTTCGTCAACTTCAAGTGTGTGCAAGTTAAGTATCGGAGCAGTAATCTTATTATTCTCTGCGTCAATTAGCAGTGTGTTGTCTTTTGAAAAGATGTTACCTGACAAGTAAATATCTTTGAATCTTTTATCTGCTGTACCAATATCTGATGTGTTAGTTACTGAAGGTATTAAATCATAGCCAAATTCTAAGATTTGAAAGTTATTTGATCCAGAATTGACTACATGTGTCCAACCTGGTGTACTACCAATTGGACCTTGAACTCCTGTAGTACCAGTAGTACCTTGAGCTCCGCCATGTGGACCAATTGGGCCTTCAGGGCCTTGCACACCAATAGGACCTCTTACATTACCAGCATTAACATCAGATACTGTTGCATCATCAAATGCAAGTATTAATTCGTCATTAACAATACTAGCTGCATTAACAGCTGGTCCTTGTGAACCACTGTAACCAATTGGTCCTAATGCACCTATTGATCCATCATATCCTACTGGTCCTTGAGTTCCTTGTACTCCTGTATCTCCTGTGGTGCCTTGTGTTCCTGTATCTCCTTGTGCTCCTGTGGTGCCTTGTGCTCCTGTATCACCTTGTGCTCCTGTATCACCTTGTGCTCCTGTATCTCCTGTGGTGCCTTGTGCTCCAATTGCTCCAATAGATCCAGCATACCCTCTAGCGTTGGATACAGTAAAGTTTGATCCATCACTTAGTACAAATTTAACATCTGTTCCGTTTACCGGAAATTCTCCAGCTGTAATTTTAGAACCTTCGAGACCTTGTACACCTTGAAATCCAATGTTGCCTTGTAATCCCTGAGTACCCTGAGTACCCTGAGTACCCTGTACACCCTGTGTACCTTGTGTGCCTTGTGTTCCAATAGGCCCAACTGCACCTTGTGCACCGACAGTTCCTTGCGTTCCGTTGGTTCCTTGTATGCCTCGTAAACCGACAGGACCCTGTGATCCAGTTGGTCCAAAACTGCCCTGAGTTCCTGTGTCACCTTGGATACCGAAATGTCCTTGAAGGCCTGTTTCGCCATTAATTCCCTGAGTACCTTGTAGCCCAATTGGTCCAGTTTGCCCAAGATTGCCTTGAACTCCTTGTCCACCTAAAGGTCCAACTGAACCTTGTCCACCTGTTGTACCTTGTGATCCTTTTACATCTCCACTGTTTACCCAGCTAGTTCCATTCCATACATGTAAGTTAGTACCAATAAAATACGCATCTCCAAGAGTATTTTCTGAAGCTGGCAAGTTTGCTTCGGCGGCTACTGATCCTAGTACTCTTATGGCGCCGCCTTGGGTACCAATTACTGTTAGTCTAACAGATCCGTCACTCTCAGTAGTAAGTTGAAAACTATCAGTGTCAAAGGCTAATCCTGGAATACTTCTTTCATTTACTAAAGCATCATTGGTATAATCTTGGACTTTAAGAACATTAACTGATCCGCCGCCAGCTGTTCCGTCTGCAATTTTTAAAGCTTTAGCAGCAGGGTCAAAAAAGATATCGCCTTCAACACCGACAAAATCTGATGCACTGGCTGTAGGTTTATAAGCTGCTAGTAACTTGTAAATTGGCATGGTGTTCCTTAAATAGTCTTATATACTATTTAAGCGATTTGATCATCTTCTGGATCTGCAAGAATTTGATCAGCTGCTCTGCTGCTTTTTCCAAGCTCAGTCTTTTTTAATTCAAGCTCTTGCTGTTGAGGAGACAACATTACATCTTGTGTTTCTTCATCGTCGGAATCATTGCCAGCTACATCAATCTCAGGATCGCCATCACCGTTGATCTTGATGTTAATTGGTACGTTGATTGTAAATTCTTTTGCTCGCATAGTTGCTCCTGTATATATTTATAAATTATCTATCACCTGTGAAAACAAAACCGATATAATTATCTTCACCAGTATCAACTCCGTTCCAGTATAATTGACTTGATGTATCTCCTAAGTTTCTCGCTCCAAGTCCGTAACCATCTGATCCTTTAAAGTCATTATCACCATTTGCATCAATAACTGTGTTTAATCTTGTAGCCCAAAATCCATCATCGTTTGAAAACTGATTGGTTTGATAGTAACCATTTGTTGTTGCTTGTTGGTTGTTTGAAAAGTTCCATCCAGTAGTTCCAGTTGTATTACTAGTTGCAATAGTACCATCTGTTCCTATTATTACAGTATGATGTTGTGCATGTGTACCCGAAGGCATGTGTTGAAAAATACTTGCTGCATTAGTAATATTTCGTGATCCATTTACAAGAGATGAAGGATTTAATGTACTATCAGTAAATATCCAAGTAATGATTCCTTTAAATCCTGCTGTGGTTCCATCATATACTGCCATTGCCATCCACTTGTTACCATCAAGTGCAGCTAAACTATTCTCAGTGCCGCCGCTAAATTCTTCAATGCCGTTGCCAGTTGACAATACTCCAGAACTAGAATTGTATACAAATCCTTCATTGTTAAAATAATGATGACCTGATGATGAAGATACTCCGTTGAGCAATTCTGCATTTGCATCGTCTGTTACTACAGCAAACACATTAAAACTAACATGAGCAGATTCAATTGCAGTTTGTACTCCACTGAAGTCGTCTTTTGTAATATCAAGTTTGTTGTTTAATGTTAATCCAAGAGCTTTTAACCCCATTAATACAGGAACCGGAGCCTGTGGAAACCACTTGTTGTAAAGGTATGTTTCAGCATTTGTAAGTTCAGTTGTGTTTAATGTTTTTGAAAACACAACAACTTCGCCTATTGCTCCAGTCATTCCAAGTAAAGGTGGTGTCGACGAGTCTTCTCCTACTGTAATACGCTTGGCACCAGCTACAAGAGTTGTGCCAACTGTTCCTGAAAAAGTTAATGCAACATCTAATTTGTTTTTTCTATATTTTAAACGATTTGCATTACCACTAGCTGTTCCGTCAAATGTTAAAACATGAAGGTTCCAAAGATCATCTGCTTCATTTGTTGCAGTTGCGCCGCCGCCTGCGCCGCCAACACTAATTGTAGTACCGTTTGCACTAAGTTTAATTGATCCGTCATCGCTTTCTAAAAAAGTTTGTGTTCCAGTAGTGCCGTTTAATTTTGCAACTACCATTACAGTAAATCCAGTTGCAGCATCAAGTTGATCTATTGGTGAACTTTTTAATTGATCATCTCCGTCAAATTCAATATATGTTCGAAAGTTACGAGGAGTAGTGTTTTCAAAAGTAGGGCGAGAATTATTGTCATTTGGAATTCCGTTATGTCCTCCAACATCAGATATATCAATTAGTTCAGATATATATCCTTCGTCGGTTGCTGATGGAATATAAGAATTAGTTGAATTTCCATCATAGTGTAAATCAAAATTAAACAATGATCCTCCGTTAACAGCCTGTTGAATACTATTAATAGATGGTGATCCTGCCCCTGCTATAACCCAAGGACGTTTGTTAAGCAATTGAGCATTTAAATCAACTATTGTATTGTTAGCATATTTTGTAGGAAGTGCATTAATATCATATGTGTTTGAAACTCTATAATAGTTCTTGGTATTGTCTCCAGATTTTCCGCCTTGACGTTTGTGTTGTGCAATATATAATTTTTGTAGCTGCCTTGCTTCTTTAGTTGATTGTTTAGCTGGCGAGGAAATAAAAGTATCATTTTCAACTACACCAACTGAGCTAAGTGTTGCTGTTCCGGTTGTAAGACTTGAAGTAGCACTTGGATCTCCAAGTTTAGATACCACATAGTATGTTACAGTCAGACCTTCGTCGGTTGCTATTGCAGTTTTGAGATCATTTACTGTTGAAGTTAAGGCTATATTAACTGTTCCATATTCGCCAATTAACCCTCTATACTTAATAGTAGCCATTTGTTTTTCCTTGCTCGAAATAGTCTGTTGATAAACTATTTATCATTAAATATGTGTATGACAAATCACTTATCTTATTTTCAAGACATCATTGATAATCTAAAAAACCAAGGCAACTATAGAGTGTTCAATGATATTCTTAGAGAGCGTGGTGATTTTCCTCAAGCAATTTGGTATGGGCCATACAGTATTAAAAACATAATCAATTGGTGTAGCAATGATTATTTAGGCATGGGCCAGAACAAAGTAGTGATTGATGCAATGCATACTGCACTTGATCAAACAGGATCTGGCAGTGGCGGCACCCGCAACATCGGAGGCACATCACACTACCATGTGGCACTAGAACACGAACTTGCTAGGTTACACTGCAAGCAATCTGCATTGTTGTTCTCTAGTGCGTATGTCGCAAATGAATGGAGTCTAGTCGCTTTAAGCAAGATTGTTCCAAACATTGTGTTTTTGAGTGATAGTAAAAATCACGCAAGCCTAATACAGGGTATCCGACACAGTGGTGCAACAAAAGAGATTTGGATGCACAACGATATGAGCGAGCTAGAAGAGAAGTTACGTATGGCGTCCGCTTCATCACAAGTCCCCTGCATTGTGTTTGAATCCGTGTATAGCATGGACGGCGATGTGTCACCTATTTCTCAAATTTGCGACCTTGCCGAGCGTTACAATGCTATCACTTATATTGATGAAGTCCATGCGGTAGGATTGTATGGCGAGTGTGGAGCAGGGTATCTAGAAAAACTAGGTATTCAGGACAGAGTTGATATTGTTAATGGAACGCTCGGCAAAGCATTTGGTGTTGTTGGAGGATACATTGCCAGTGATAGTATAATTGTTGATGCCATAAGATCAGTTGCCAGCGGGTTTATCTTTACAACCAGTATGAGTCCTGTGATCTGTGCAGGTGCCCTTGCTAGTATCAAGTACCTTAGAGATCACAACAGTCTTAGACAACAACATCAAGAACGTGCCAAGAGATTAAAGACACTGTTTAAAAATAGAAACATTCCAATTATAGATAACCCTACTCATATAGTTCCCGTACACATTGGCGATGCTGTAAAGTGTAAACAGGTCAGCGACGAATTAATCGAAGAGTACGGAATATATGTACAAGCCATAAACTATCCTACAGTTCCAGTGGGCACTGAACGATTGAGATTTGTACCAACACCGCACCACACCAACAGCATGATGCACGACCTGTGTGATGCATTAGAAAAAGTTTTATAAGGAGATACAATGAAAAAATACATGTACATGACCCTAGGGTTTGTTTGCCTAGGAATGGCCTACGTAGGAGTAATAGTTCCAGGCATACCCTTTAGTATATTTCTAGTTATTGCTGCATGGGCATTTGCCAAAAGCAATGATAGAATGCATCAGTGGTTGTACAATCACAAATACTTTGGTCCGTTCTTAACCAACTGGGTAAACAAGAAAGTGTTTCCAACCAAAGGCAAGTATGCCATGATAATAGTAATGAGCAGTTCATTGTTGTTCCTTTGGTTTACCACAGAGAATATCAAAGCTGTAGCCTGGAGCGGAGGCTTTATGGCATTGGTAGCTGTATGGGCATGGCGCTATCCCGGAAGTGTAATAGAATGGGGGCGGCGCAGCGATGAAGGCAAACGCATAGGATGGTTAAAATAGATGGAGTTAGTACACAAGCATATTATACTACGGATCGAAGCAAACAAAGCACCAACTGTAGATGAGCTCGCACCTTGGGTTAAACAACTTGTAGAAAAAATAGGTATGAAAATATTGGCCGGCCCTATTAGTGCAGACGTAACAACAATACCAGGAAATTGCGGACCTACCTGCGTATGTATTATAGAAACATCGCACATAGCCTGTCATGTTTGGAATGAATCGGATCCTGCACTTATACAACTTGATGTGTATACATGTGGATCTTTTGATCCTAATGTTGTGATTGAGCATATAAAAGTTTGGGATCCTGTTAAAATTGAATACAAATACCTTGACAGAGAACATGGACTAAATCTTATCGATTTTGAACAACCATCCTAAGACAGCATTCCATGAATTCTAAACCTTAAGCCAGGGTTCCCAACTGGGATGTTTGACCTGTAGTGGCATCTGCATACGCTTCTTTGCCAGTTCAAAGTATGTGGGTGTGTAGGGCGCAACCCTAGGCTTCATCAATTGTTTATCACCCTTGGCAGTGTTGCAGGGCATACAGGCTGTGACACAGTTGTCCCAACCCAGTGTGCCACCCTTGCTCACAGGCAACACATGATCCACAGTGAGGTTTGCACGTATCAGTTTGGTTTCACAGTACTGACAGGTGTATAGGTCTCTTAGGTACATGCCTGCTTTGCTGTACCTAGGTGTGGCTCTGCGCTTGAGATAGTCCTTGAGCATGATCACAGCAGGTACCTTGGTCTCCCAGTTCACACTTCTCACCACCCAGTTGTCATACCATTCAATAACCTGACACTTCTCTTTGTACACATACATCACAGCCTCCTGCCAATGTACTGCGCTCACAGGCAAGTAACTCACCAGTTGTCCGTCTGCATTTATCACTAGGGTATCGCTCATGTTGTTCTCCACACACACAGTATAGCATGTGTGCTGTTGACTGTCAAGCTAGATGTATTGGGCATACATGTGCTGTGCATACTGATCCAAGCACCAGTTGTACATGCTGTTGGGTTCTATGCACATCACCCTGGCCACAGGCTGGTCCAGGTTCATCCACCAACCTTGATGCTGTTCAAATTCAAACTGTCCAGGTTGCCAATGACTGCTGCCACGAAAGTACTGATACACACTGGGCACATCTCCACCACAGGTTCTCTGTATCATCTGTGCATCACTGCTCACTGCAATGTCTTCATGCACTGTGGTACTGCTGCTGCGCCAGTGTGTGTCGTGTAGACAATAGATGCTGTGTGGGTTCACTGGTCCTCCACAGTACACACTCACAGCACCTGCGGCCACTGACTCGCCTATCTGTTGTGCCAGTTGTACAAAGTCCAGTTCTGTGGGTTGATTGAGTATGAATCCTTGACCTGTGGCTGGGCTGCGCCACACCACGCTGTTGCGAAAGTCGCCTGCGGCTATACTGGGTGTGGCGCAGCC
>Ga0209632_10000988_pt1 | contig 29111 bp, 20 predicted proteins | sample COG_10_FD_184754 | JGI IMG/M metagenome (GOLD analysis project Ga0209632, IMG submission 184754) | Pelagic Microbial community sample from North Sea - COGITO 998_met_10 (SPAdes) (version 2) | ecosystem: Environmental > Aquatic > Marine > Neritic zone/Coastal water | place: Helgoland, sampling... | reverse complement strand
CCGAGAGCACCATTTTGGATATATAATGATATAAGCATACATGGATATTGTGATGATAAAACAGAAAAACCATTTAGTAAAATGAATGCTATATTTTTTGCTGACGTAGGAGATTTTATATCAATTTACAGTGATAGCTTTAATATTTTTAAAACATTTAACAACGCCGACACGTGTCAGACGAATCAATTAGAATATTCGTGTGCTTATGATACTAATACGAGTGTTGAGAAAACAAATTGGTGCGCACAATGGTATCCACATGAAGTTAGTGGAACGGTTAATGAAAATGACAGTGATTGTAAAACAGGATTAAATATAACTAGAGATACAAAAATGTCAAAAGTAAATAAATATGCTATATTTAAAAATAATGTTGGGACTACAAGAGGACCCGGAAAGCATAATGATGCTGGGGATCCATTTTCATTAACATGTGAACCAATTGTAGATTCAAATGATGATAAACCTTTAGATGGTGTTAGGACCGAATGGATTACTGGTGTTTATAATGCTATACCATCAGGAATGAAAAATACATTTTGGTTATTAATTTTTATTATAATATTAACTGGAATACTTGTATCAATTCATGTATTTATATTTAAAAATATTGGTTTATTTATAACTCAGAATGATATCGCTGCAAGAGCTAGTAAGCCACAATAATACTTAATAATATTGTAAATAATTTAATTTTTGAATTAAAGATTAAATTATATTTTTTTGGCAGAATGAAGATTTCCCTGTGTTGGTTTAAATCCGGAATCTACATTAACATTATTTGTCATTGGTAACATATTATTTATTACATCTTCCTCGACAGTTGTTTTATGTTTTATATTGAATGATTTCATTTTTCTGAATTTTTTTGTTTCGGTTTCTAAATAATTTAAATTTTTCTTTCCACTAACATTCATTGACCGCATTATTAATAAATAACCTGCTATAATTGCTAAAACACCAACAAGTTTACTATATGTTAATAATGAAAATATCACTAAAATGACAACTGTTTTACCAACGATTGTATCAATCAAATTGGCTAAGTCAACTGGAATATTAATATCTAAAATAATAAATAACATTAATAAAAATCCAAGAAATGAATGATGTTTTTCTTTTTGTATTTTTTTAAAAAAAGTATTCATATATCATAAGTTAATATTTTAAATATATTGAAATTATATAAAAAAAAAATATTAATTAATATAGTTAATATGAATGATGATGTTGCAGTGTATTTTGGTCAAAAAGGATACACGATATATAAAGAAAACTTAGAAATAGAAGAACAAGAACTTATTCGTAAAGAATTAACAGTATCACCATATGTTCCTAAAAATTCATTACAAAAACCATCTTCTTTTCCAATATATCGCGAATCACCTAAAAAAATGTATTTACCAAAATATTATGGATATAAAGAATATGGTGAACCAGAAGAAATTCGATTAAAAGATGGTGATGATATTCATTTATCTTTTAAGGGTGAGTTACGTGATTTTCAAAAACCCATTGTAGACACATTTCTAAAATCAGCTCACGGAAAAGGTGGTGGTTTACTTGAAATTCATACTGGAGCCGGTAAAACAGTTATGGGATTAAATATTATTTCTCAATTAAAAAAAAAAACTTTAATTATTGTTCATAAAGATTTTTTATTGCGACAATGGTTGGAAAGAATTGAACAATTTTTACCAGGTGCGAAAGTGGGTAAAATACAAGGAAAAATAATTGATGTTGAAAATAAAGATATTGTAATAGGTATGTTACAATCGCTATCCATGAAAGAATATCCACAAAAATTATTTGAACAATTTGGATTATCTATCTATGACGAATGTCATCATATTTCAGCTGAAGTATTTTCTAGAGTATTATTTAAAGCTGTTACCAAATATACATTAGGGTTATCAGCTACTATGAAACGAAAAGATGGATTAACAAAAGTAATTAAAATGTTTTTGGGGGATGTTGTTTATAAAAAGGAAAGAAAAGGCTGTGATTATGTGAAAGTGAAATCAATTCATTATCAAATTGATGATGATGAATATAATGAGGTTTTATTAAATTGGAAAGGACAATGCCATTATAGTAAAATGATTAAAAAGATATGTGAATTTAATAGAAGGTCGGAATTTATTATAAAAGTATTATCTGATATTATTAAGAATGATAAAGAAAATAAATGTCAAATAATGATATTAGCCCATAATAAATCTATATTAAAATATTTATATGATGCTATTAAAGATAGAAATTTAGAAAGTGTTGGTTATTATGTTGGTGGAATGAAAGAAAAAGATTTAAAAATTTCAGAAAAAAAGAAAATTATTGTAGCTACGTATGCGATGGCTGAGGAAGGATTAGATATTAAATCATTGACGACATTATTAATGGCAACTCCAAGAGTGAGTGTAGCTCAAGCAGTTGGACGAATATTGAGAAAAAAACATGATAATGCTGAAGTATATGATATAGTTGACCAACATGCTGTTTTTCAACGACATTGGACAAAACGCAGGGCATTTTATAAAAAACAAAATTTCAAAATATATCAAACAACAAATAAAGATTATGAAAATGATAAATGGGAATGTATATATGATAAAAGTAATAATATATTAAGAAAATTAAAAACGGGGAAAAAAAGTAATCAACAAAATAAAAATAATAAAAATAATAAAAATAATAAAAATATTATTAAAGTTACTACATCTACCCAAACACATATAAGCAGTGATAATTTATTAAATGGTGTTTGTTTAATAGATTTCGATGATTAAAATATTTTTTAAATTTATAAATATTTTAATTAATAAAGTCCGGGTTTATCGGATTTAGATTTATTGTAATGATTGTAATTATCACCACAGTTATCGACATTTGATCTATAGTCTGATTTTAATAATCTGGCTGTAGAATGGTCAATAGAAGAATCTACTCCCGAATAAAATACGGAAGAACCACCCCGTTGTGTTTTGCTTTTTCGGCGGCGATATCTTCTCTTTCTTTTTGTCTTTCTTTTTGTTTTACATTTACATTTTTTTCCAACTTTTTTACATTTTCCTTTATGGCAAACACCGCAATTATTACATTTTTTAGATTTGCGTCTGGATTTGCGTCTGGATTTGCGCTTAGATTTGCGTTTAGATTTGCGCCTAGGTTTGCGCCTAGATTTGCGCCTAGATTTGCGCCTACGCTTGCCTCCACATTGTTGGCTACCCGGATTTTTTGTAAATGGAGGATATCCTCCGCGGAATTCATGTGTCTCTGTTTCATTAGCTGCGTTATATCCGTAGCTAGGTGTAGATTCATGATTAAATTGCGATTCCGCTAAAGAAACATGACCTAAACCTAAATTTTTATTACCACCCTTTTGCGTTGAACCACAATTTGAATAATTTACTCTAGATGGCAATAATTTACCGTTACCACTATTGGCATCATTTTGCAATGATTCAAAAGTAACTCCATAACCAAGACTACCTCCACGCTGTTTTTTACCACGGCGTTTACGTCTGCGTTTTCCACCTTTATGAACCTGTGTCATACCAACTTTACTACTACAACCTGTTTTATCACTTGTATCAGTAAATAATGCTGTATTTGTATTGAGTAAGCTTGACATTATATATATTATATAAACATTTATTTTTCTTGAGATAAAATAAAAGAAATAATAGACGGATTTTCATTTGAACGCAGCAATGGTTCCCATAATTTAAATTTATGATTATATAAACATTTCATATTTATTGAAATATTTTTTACATATTTATCCATGGAAATATTTTCAAATTCATATTCGTCATCACTTTCTTCTAATAAATCTAAATTATCATTTTCTTTAATATTTCTAAATAATGAATTTAATTTAACACTATTTTTATAACTAGAAATATAAGTTAAACCATGTTCAATTAATTCATTATTATAATTGTAGCATATTAGTTTATATATATCAGGCTGAATAGTTGCATTTACTTGAAAAATAGCAAATTTTTCAATATTCTGTTGAACAGATTCATTATAAAAAATATTTATTTGTTTTTTTAAAAAACGATGTTGAATTGAATATAATTTGTAAGGTATATTGTTAATTTGTTCACTTATAGATTTATAATTTTCACTTATTATTGGTAATCCAAAAATAATATTATTTTTTTTATAAATTATTTGTTTAATCTCATATTTTAAAATTTTATATTCTAATTTAAATTTTTCTAAATTACATAAATCTTTTAAACATTTATTTTTATAATAATGAATATTTTCAATATTGAAAAAATTAATATTATTATAGTTAAATATTGTCCCATAAAATATTGTCCCATATCCAATACATAATTTTGAGTCGAAACAACATATTTTTCTTTCAATTGAAGAAATTGATTTATTTTTCTTATCAATTTTTAAAATAGTTAATATATTTTGATTTTTAAAATTATAAAACCAAGCAAAATATTTTAAACCATAAGGTATCGTAATATAACAATCAATGTTTTGAACTTTATTATGGAGTCTTTTTTCATAAGAAAGTTCTATTTCGGGGAAATTATATAGCAATTGTTTTTTTTCTTTAAAATTCATACTAATAAAAATATAGTATTGTTTTTTTAAATCTGTTTAAATATTTAATAGCTTGTAAAAGTTGAAGATTTTCCATCATTACCTTCAAAAATATCACCGACACTTTCCAACTTAGTAGCATTACTTGTCTTAGATAAATTTTTAAGATAATCTTTTAATTCATTTTTCATGGCGTCTTTATCAACTGTTTTTTCTTCGCTTTCATAAATATCTTTATACTGTTGTTTTGGTTTTTTTATCAAATCTTTAATTTTGGGCACAGTTAAATTAGTTTTAAAATAATTATATATGTTATGCATTGTAAAAATAAATAAAAACGATATAATAGTTTGTCTGATTATCCAAAAAATCATATTTATATATATATTTATATAATCAAATTTTTTATATAACTTATTTCGTTTATCATTAATGCATCCAAAATGGTTAAATTATTATTTGTTTGAATATAAAAATCATTAATTTTATTATCTATTATTTCAAATATTAAATTATTATCATTAATATTAAACGATAACGATGTTATATTTATTGATGTGTGTTCAAATGGTATTTGATAGATATTTTTTTTAAATTTATTATATTGGTTCATTTCAATACAATCTTCTGTTTCATTTAAAATTTTTGAAATATATTCATACTTTTGAATGAAATCATTATTAAATAAATATATACCGTCATTCGTTAATAATAGTTTTTTTTCTTTTTTTGTATATTTATATTTTTTTTTTAAAATATTTAAAATATTAAATTTTAAATTTTTAATATTAATTTTTTTTAAATAAATTTTTTTTTTATGTATTTTTTTTTTATTTATTTTGTTTTTATGTATTTTTTTCTTATTAGAATTCATAATATAATATTTAATTTAAACTATTTAAACTGATATGTTTAAATAATTACAGAATATGGTTAAAGTTATTTTTGTGAAAAAAAATGGTTCTTTAAAAAATAGTTCCATAAAATTAGATAATTTAGATAATTTATATAAAAAATGTTTATTTTCATCAAATAATCATTTTGACAATAGAAATATCTGGTCACATGATAATAATGTTTTTTATAGTATTTTTTCTAAAAATAAAGGAAAAGCGGGAAATGAAAATAAATATGAATTGCCACCACCAATAGATAATGAATTATATTTTGGGACAATGGTTATATTAAAACATTCAAAAAAAATGTATGATATAGATAATTTGTTAGATTTAAGTTTAGATGAATGGAAAAATGTATATGAAAAATTATTTGGTGGATTTGATGATTTAGACGAAGAAGAAGATGTTAGCTCGGATGAGTATGTTAATCCTGAAAATTTAACAAAAGAAGGTTACGATAAAACAGACGGGTTTATTGTAGATGATGATGATTCTATATCTGTAGATAGTGATAGCGATGATTTAGAAGAATTTGTAGAAAATGATAGTGACGCTTTGGAACAAGATTATGATGACGATGATGAAGATGACGATGATGAAGATGACGATGACGATGATGAAGATGACGAAGATGAAGATGATGACGAAGATGACGATGAAGAAGATGAAGACGATGAAGACGATGATTATTGTGAGGATGAAGATTATTTAACAGAAGAATTATATGTGGATGAAAGTGATGATGAGAGTGGTGATGAGAGTAATTAAATTAAATTGAAAAATATATAAATAAATAAATTTAATTAATAATATGACAAATATGGTAATTTCAAATGAGATTTTTAGAGAAAAAATTGTTGATAATATAAATAATATAGTTGAAAATAAAAAAATGTCAATAAATATAGAAAAAAGCGTTTTTAATTATACATTAGAAGAAGCAAAAGAAAAAAATATAGTTAGAAAATGGGAAAATAAATACTTTTTGCAATTATACAAAAATCGTTTAAAAAGCATATATATAAATTTGAAAAATCCAGTATTCTTAAAAAAAATTAAAACAAAAGTAATTAAAACAAAAAATTTAAAAAAAATGTCTCATCAAGAAATGTGTCCTGAAAAATGGAAAACATTAATTGATGCGAAATTTAAACGTGATAAAAATATGACATCTGTAAATATGTCTGCGGCAACCGATGAATTTAAATGCTATAAGTGTAAAAAAAAAAAATGCACTTATTATCAATTACAAACACGGTCGGCTGATGAACCAATCACAACTTTTGTGACTTGTTTAGTCTGTGGGAATAGATGGAAATGTTAAAAATTAATATATATGATTAGAATATATATATATATTAATGGATGAAACAATAATTAATTATTATTATTTCGATACAAGTTTAAATATTCAAGAAGTAAATGGAATAAATTATAATTATTTTTTAAATGATTCTTGGAATAATAAACCATTAAAATTAGAATATACGATAAAATATGATAGCAATGGTAATCCATATAATAATTTAAATATTAGAGATATTTCTGATATATCTAGAAATATTTATATTTTTAAACCGAAAGAGTTAGATATTAGTTCATCGTATACCCATTTTAACATATCAGGTGAAGAAGTAGATTCATTATTGCAAATATCCGGAGATGAAATGTTTATACATAATTTTAGTAATATTACAATAGCGAGTGGTGTAGGTGTAGGTGTGATTAAAGACTTATTTCGTGATAAAATATCATTTGATATAAGTGAAAATATTGATTATAATAAAGATGAAAATTCTACTAATTTTATTTTAAGACCGGGTAAATGGTATATTGGTTATGATTCTAGCGCAAATCAAATTACTAATAAAATAAATAAAAATTTCAAAAAACATTTTCTTTTATCATCAATTGAAATACCTTATATTGATTTTTTATATAATAATAAAAATATTATCATGGAAATAAATACTAAAACATATAAAGAAATATTTTTAACAATAGACCAAAATGAATTATTAGCCATGCGAAATTATTTTTCAAAATATTATAAAACACTTGGAAAAAAATCAAATAATGATAATAATGAATTTATGAGATTATTTTTTGATATGATGCTATGGACACCTAATAATCATGGTGAGGATAATTGGACATTACCAAATGATTATAAGGGTATAAATGATTCGAGAATTTTTGAAACACCTTCTTATTATAAGGACGTATGTAATAATGAAATTTTGTATACTGGATATTACAACGATGAACCGGGAATAAGGCAAGATAAAACAAGTTATGAAAATAATTTTTTTTATTCAAATCATATTGCATCAATTAATTATACAGATGGTAGCACAATTAAATATAATACAATAAAAGATATATCTGATATTATTTTTAAAAAGTCAGATTTAAGTAAAAATTTTACTAATATAGATTTCGTTAACGAAGACCTTCAAAAAAATGACAATGATGATATTGATAATTGGGAAGCTATATTACATTGTCCTGCCGGAATAAAGTTAATAGATGGTAATCGTAATATTTTATCTAGTTTTGCAGATAGTAATAATCATTCTGGATTTTCTTTAGGTATTGTTGGTAATGGTATGTATAGTACTTCTAATCCGGGTAATTCATATATTTTTAAAGATATTGATGGGAATTATTATCCAAATAAATATTTTTTGATAAATTTTGAAAATTATGGTGTTAAATATGACCCAACGAGACCGGGAGTAATTATGGAAGAATTTAAAATAAGATATAAAATAAGAAAAAATAATGAGAATAAATATGATGTTTTTATATTTATTAATGAAAAATTTGCAATTAGTATAGAAAATGGTGGTTGTAAATTGAATGATATAATATATTGGGGAACGCCAAAAGATGGAAATAACCCATATAGGGAATATGGTATTTATGACGATACAATTACATATCCATATATTGGAACTAAACCAATGGGATTAACTATATTACTACAATCAATTTATATAAATTATATTGAAGATTTTTTCAGACCAGATATTCAAGATACGGGTGAATTTATAGATAAAATAATTTATAAAAGTGATGATTTTTATGATATTTCTAGAATATCACAAACTGACATTTTAGATAGAACATTAACATACATTAATAATCATACTGAAAAAATAGTTACATCAAATATAACTAATTTTACCGATATATCAGTAAATACAAAAGAAAATTATCCAGTAAGATTGTCATATAATACAATATATGATGAAAATATTATGCCACATTGGGATTTTAGTTCTAATATGATAAGTGATATTTGTGATAATAAACCTTATTTAAAAACATTAACGAACTCGTCTAATTGGGGGGATAATAATTATCAAGTGAATCTTTTAAATTATACTAGAATATTTGATGCCGGGGAAGGAGCATCATTAATAATAGATTTCACGGATGATTTCCAATTTTTTCATGAGGGAAATAATAAAGCGTTTGATAGATTAGAAATTGTTGCTGGTGAAATTAGCGACAATTGCGATAATGAAATTGTTTGGGATTTTTTAAAAAATGATAATAAACCTATAACGTGGTTACATACTTTTAATCATGGCGGACCTATATCTGATTTTGATTTAAGTAAAAATTCAGAATTAGATGCAAATGCTATTCCTAGAGATGCCTTACCCCCAATTCAAACAATAACTAAAGTGGGTTTTGATACAAATTGGAATCAATTATTGCCAAATGGAGATTTATCTGGATTTGGATATCAAGACCCTAATTATTGGGGGACTAATCCGGGGGATCAAGGTGATAGGGTTACAGCCTTTGTAGCATGGGTTGGTGCGCCGGGCACTGCTAGATACAGTCACAATATACATTGGCTTCTCTCAGACGCCGACACAGATAGTCCTTTAGTTCGATTTCTTGACCCGGTTCATAATGCAGGTGGTGCTGGACATATTCATTGGAAAGTTTATGAGGAACAAACACAACCTTATTTTAATTATCAAACACCGGGTGATGCACATTTACCAATAAACGTTTGGGATATAATGAAAACATCGAGTGTTGGCGATATTATTTATACAGATGACGCAAATAATATTATAGATAATAACTATGCTGATATTTCTTTTTCTACAATAAAATATTATATTTGGTCAACTAGTGGAACTGGTTTAACTGATACATCCGATAATCAAACTTATGCAGGCATTCCATCGAATGGAATAATAAATGACCAAGAATGGAAATTATTTGGGTTTTATAGATGGGATAAATATATTCGAACCATAAAAACAAAAACGACTTTTGAAAAAACAAAAACATATGGAACACATAATTATGATATATCTGATAATTCGGGGATTGATATATCATTATGTAAAAATGATTGGCGGAATGAAAATAATAATGTTCAAAATGATGGTATTGTGGTGTTAGATAAATATTTGTCACCTAGGATTTTGGGAAAATATAAAAAAAATGAATTTGGCGTTGATGTAACAAGTTTAGGTTTTAATTCAGATATTACTGCACTTAATTTAGATATTCGCGGTTCTATATTACCAATGAATAAGGAAAGAGCTATAGATATTTTAAATTTTATTGAAGGAACTTCTTATAATTATAACTCTCATAAAAATGATGCCAGAATATGGAGAATAAATACAAATAAAAGATTTGTTAGAATTAATTATTATGCAATAAAAAGTTATAAAAATAATAAATTTAATATTAGATTAGATAGAACTTTAAATTCTGATGAAATTGATAATCTACGAGATATATGGATTAGTAAAAATGGTGATAAAAAAACAATTTTTCAAAAAAATAAAGGTATTATGCCTGTAAATTTAAACATGGCATATGAAACTGATTTATGTGGAAATCAAATTGAAAGTATTTGTCAAGAAATAAAATCTACTGATTTAAAAGAACCTATTCAACAATTTTCAAATAGTAATTTTCATGTGTTTAATAAAAATGAAGTTCCCTATATTTCCACATATAGTTATAACATAAGAGAAGGTAATCAGGATGTGATTATATCAAGTAGAATAAAAAAAACTGATTTTAGTGGTAATATTAATGGTTATAAATATGATGATAATAGAAATTTGAGGGAATTAAATATTTATCCTGATCCTAGAAATGACCCATCAAATAATTCATCAGGAAAGGTATTAAGTAAAATTAAACAAAAATATGTTTATACATGTAAAAATTATAATAATCCCAGAAAAATCAAGGAACCTTATATTTCTAAAAAACCATCAACGACAATTGAATTAAAAAGTTCAACTTTATCTTTTGATATTAATTCACAAATAAATTTATTCAGACGAAATTTAAATAATTATTGGTTAGGGGATTTATATGACACATATATTCATTTTTATTTATATGTCTGGGAACCATTTTCAAAATATTTACCTGAAAAAAACGGTAAAGTCAATGTAAATTTTATTTTAAATGATAATAATGTCGATAATGCTTTATTAAAACAAAAAATTGATTTTGATATAAATTTATCAGATATAAGTGGTAATAATTTTTTAACAACTACAAATGATATTGATAATGATAATATTATTATATGGAAAAATGAAAGAACTCCGACTGGTAATGAAAAAAATCAATTTGATTTTTTAATAGAATTTAAATTTCCTAGTAATTACTATTATAAAAAAAAATCTGTAGGTATACCTGATAATAATGAAATACAATATATTTTGCAAAAATTTAGAGGAGTTTATATATTTTATTGGACATATAAAGTATTTCAACCACTCGGTTTATATGAAAATATAACACCATTAACACATTTAAAAAATATAGAAAGATATAATATTTATAATGTTGATGCTCAAACATTTGATACTGGTATTTATATTAAAGATGATTTTATTTATGACCCAAAATCACCAATTATGTCATGGGACAATGATAATGAACATTCATTTACTATTGGTTTGAGCGATGATGATAAAAAAGATTTTAAAGAATTTTTAAGGGAAACAACACAATATCTTAAAAATAAAGAATCTAATCAAACAGATATATCAGCTGTTGAAATATATCTATATTTATGGACACCAAATAATTGTGAATATGATACCATGTTAAATGAAGATGTCTCTTCAAATGTTGTAAAAGGTTGGAAGTTACCAAACGATTATAATGGGAAATTAGACCCAAGAATTAAAATGACACCATATAAAGATTATGAATTTGAATGGGACCCATCGTTTCCTAATGAAATGGGAGACTCTGAATTTGGTTATAATTTTAATACGTTTGGAGTAAAAAAAAAGATTTTTACATATAAAGCAAGTGATATATCAATTGTAGATTTAACATTTGACGATGTGCAATGGTATATTACATTAAATGATATTTCTTTTAATGATAATGATATAATATATGGAAATACTGATAAATTACCAAATACATTAAAATATATTAAAAAAAATAATGCTACTGGTGAAGAATACAGTATACCTTATTTAACTCGATGGGGTTATAATGTATATGAGGATTTATCAAATAATAAAACAGAAAGTCGTGTAATTAAATCAACCTCAGCTTTACCTTATGATGGAGGTTTTGATTTTAGATTTAAATTTAATCCCAATTATTATTTTGAATTAGATACAACTGACGATAATTTTAATGGAACAACAAATTTCATTGAATTATTAAATGAAAATAAAGATAGAGGTATTACATTTGCATATAAAGATGGAGCTGGTTATTTAGTATTTATTATTGATGGTTCAGTATTTCAATTTTGTATAATGCAACCACCAAATGGTTATTTATTTAATGTTTTAGATGAAATGGGTAATAAATTATTTGATGAAAATAATGAAGAATATAAAATGCCAAATCAAACATATAAAGTTAATTATAAAGCAAATAATTTTAATTTTTATACAGGTTTTAAAATAAATAATACTGATTTTTATTTCAATTCACCATCACCTGAAATTAAATATAAATTATATGTCAGGAAATCAACCAATCCAGAAAAGGTATTTTTTAATACTTTTAGTGAAAAACATCATTTAATTAAATATTTGGGTTTGGATATAAGAAATAGGCAATCAGATTGGTTACCAATTTCAGCTGATTATTATTATAGTAGTTCTAATCAATATAATTATGGTGTATTGTTTTCTAATTTTATTGAAGAAGAAGATTTCTTAAATGAACGAGACGAAACAAATAAATTTAAGATAGATGCTTGTGGTAGATGCAGACCAATTAATCATTCATCTAAAGAATATTTTAATAATAAATATAGATATGCGAATATTTCAAATATAGCGAACCAAATATCAAGAACAGCTGCTGCTAGAACAATTGGTAATAATACGAGTATTTGTTAATTTATAATATTAAAATTTGTTGTTTTTTTGTTTATTTTTGTTTATTTTTGTTTATTTTTATTTATTTTTATTTATTTTTATTTATTTTTATTTATTTTTATTTATTTTTATTTATTTTTATTTATTTTTATTTATTTTTATTTATTTTTATTTATTTTTATTTATTTTTATTTATTTTTATTAAATTTTATTAATAAAAATAATTTTTATTTTATATATATATCTTAATATGGTAGTTATTAATAATATAACAGAAATAATTTTTAATGCGAATGAAAGTGGCGATTCTGATAATTTTAAACTCGTTTTTTATAAAAATAGTTATAGAAATGAAATTCGCATAAAAAAATCTCTTTTTAATACTAAAATTTTTCAAAGACAATCTACATCAAATACATTAAATATTTTTAATATAAAATTAGATAAATCATTTATTAGTATAACTCATCCTGATAACGAACATTATTTTATTACTGATATATTATTTCAAAAAAAACAAACACAAACTGATAATAACAATATTATATTCAATATTATTGCATATAAATTTAATTCAAAAATTAAATGGTATACTATTTTTGATTTAGGGATTATATTTGATAAAATATACGTAAATAAAGTTGAAGAAAATTCTGAAGGAAGTATTATAGACCCTAATAAAACACCAAATAATACATCTAATGATAAAATTCATGAATATATATTAAATACAAATTATGTTAATACTTACAGCCGTGATATACCGGTTGAATTACAAATTTTCGGAGCATTAAAAAAACGAGTTATATTACCTTATTCTACGGATATTTTTAAAAATATACATTGTTTAAAATTATATCCATTGATTTGTCCAATGCCAAAATTAACAATAAATACAAGATTGAATAATAATGGTTCAGAATTTGTTATGTTTAATAATGTATCAAAAATCATACTACCGGAATATACTAATTTTGATACAATATTAGATAATGGTATAATTATAAATATAAAACCATTAAGAATTACTAATGACAATGGTGAATCTTTAAAATTAGAAATTATTGCTGATGAAAACCATGAAAATAGCGATTTATATGATTTATATTATGATGATATTAACAATGATTTAAATATTAGTTTTAATATTTATTCTTTTAAATTTGTAAATAATTATTCAAGAAAATATTATAATAATAAAGATGGTATTGCTATACAAGATTATAATAAAATATTGATAAATACAAATATTAATAAAACAATAATTGATGTTGATGGAATATTTAATATAAAAAATAGTGGGACATTTACAACCAATTTTCAAGAAATATATAATAGAGGAATTCTGGGAGAGAATAATCATTTCAAATTAATTATTGTGGGTATGATAGAAGATTTTTTCGAAGATAGCGGATTATCAGAAAAAAATATAACTATACGAATAACAAATAATTCTAATGATATTATCAAACTTTATGTAAGAAATATAACGACAACTAATAGCAATGATTTAATTAATATTGATAATTCGTCTCCAGCATCGCGGACAATTACTTTATCGAAAACACCGTTATTTTCTAATAAAATAAATATTGATGAAGGAATATTTGAATTATATCCAAAATTATTAGATATTAATGAAGATAATCTACAATATAATGGAGAAACAGGAAACGTTGCTATAAGTGTAACTTCTCCGGATGATTTATTAGATGAGTTATTTAAAAATATTATAATGGATGATATTATTATTAAAATTACCGGTATAGAAACAAATAATACTAGGTTTTTAGTAAATATTTCAGAAGATAATGATTTGAAATTTTCAAATACAAATTTTTCATTTTCAACAATGAATGATTCTTTTTTTAATAAAATCACTTTTCGTCCTATACCTAATATTACTATTAATAATAGTATTAATGTAGAATTATTATATACTGTGAAAACTAACGAATCAAATCATTTTGTATTTACAAAGTTAAATCATTTTGATAATAGTATTAATGATAGTAGTTTAAATAATATCATCGTAGATAGATTCTCAGCAGAAAATTATAAAGAACTTTCTGAAGATGTAGTAGTTAAAGCATTTGGTGTAGAAACAAATGGTGATGTCATTAATTTTAATGTTACTGAAGAAAATACATATTATTTTGACATGTCACATGAAAGCAATATAGGTTCACGTTTAAGATTTTTTACAGATAAAGATTGCAATAATGAAATAATTAATGATATTACAAAATTACCAATAAGTGAAATATCTAAAAATATTGATCCCGGATATCCCGGAGCTTTTGTTAAAATAAAAATGCCTCTTCATGATACTGTTAATGGCACATTTTATTATAAAAATAAATTCAGAAAAAATAAAGATTTGATTCTTGAACCGGGGATAATTACTGTAGATAAAAAAAAATTTGCAAACGCAAAACAAGCATTGGTTAGTGATATAATTCAAAATAGTAATGGAGTATTAACTTATAATCCACCAAATTATGATATTTTTTCAACTAAATATGAATTATTAGCTAATAATTGGAAAGATATTTCATTCAATACATCAGATGCTTTTGTATCTAGAATTCAAGATAAAATAACTTTTGATTTTGATTATTCTGATAATCCCGGAACATTTTTTATAGAAAATACCGGACAATGGTATGATAAACAAGTATTTATGGATACAGATATTAGTTTTAATCGTAAAAACGATGAAATTACGAAAATTCGATTTAAACATAAATTAGATAATTCTATCTTAAATATTACTTTTGTTGATTGTTCATCAACAGCAACACATAATATTTTTAATAATAATAAATTAAATTTGAATTCAAATCATTTTATAAAAGATAATAATTTTATAGATAATGATATAAGTTATAATTACTATGCAATTATAAATAATAATATTAATAATAATCAATCTATAACATTTTTATTTGAAAAATACAATAATGATTATAGTGGAAATATTTATTTATTAGGCACAGAAATAGATAATTTGTTAAATTTTTGTCAAGTTAAATTATATAATCAACCTGATTTTGATGAAAGAACAAATCATGAATTATTATATAAAATTAATTTCGATAATATAAAAGATTCTGGAAAAATAGATATTTCTGGCTTAGCCGATATATCTGATAAAACATTAACAAATTATATAAGAATATATGAAAATAATACTGATATTTGCAATAGTATTGTTTGTTCGGAAATAATTATTAATAAAGATAATAATGATGATGAAATATTTTCTAATATAATTGAATCCCCAACATTAAATTTATTATTTAAAAATGATAGTGTTCATTATGGTATAGGTTATGCAAATAAATTAAATAATAGTTATAATAATGATAAAATAGAATATTCTTTTTTAAGTAATACAATTGACTCTCATGCATTATTTATAGTTATTGATGAAGATGGTAAACTATATTTTGGAGATGATAATGATAATTATATATTATTAACTGATGACAATATTAAGATTTCTGAAAATTTTAAAATGATTTTTAGTTTACAAGATATTTCAAATAATAATTCTGAAGAAAATATATCATATGATTTAAAATTAGATGATAAAACACACATTGAAATAGATAATATTTATATTAAAAATATTAATGGATTAATAGGCACGCCAACAGAAATTAATAATAATGGTTATGATGTATCGTCTGTATCTGTATTAAAAACGGGTTTAAGTGAATTTTCAACATATATTGATGATAATGATAATGGATTATTTAATAGTAATGATGGCTCTTATATTGGAAAATCTCTAACACCACTTGGAAAAACTAAAACAATAGAAAAACATTATAATCAATCAATTGCTAATTATGGAAATACTTATCATAATACAATTGATACTGATGGTGGTAATGGAGGTAAATACGGATTTTGGTTTTTAATTGATTTATCATCATCGGAATTTGTTGATGAAATATGTATAACCGGGACATCTGATTTGAATGCAAATCCACAAAGTTTTTATATATATGGTTCAAATGATAATGATGCTCCCAATCAAGATGATTGTTGGTATCTTTTAAATAGATTTTCATATATCCCGGGAATTCAAAATTACAAAATAAATAAAAACGAATATAATTCAACAAATGAATATAAAATTTATCGTAATTTATACATATATAAAGAACCCGAAACAGATATTAATAAAGCACATGGGAAAATTCCAATAAAGTTTCGTTATTATAGACTACATATAAATAGTAATTTTGGTTCAAATTTGTTAAAAATAAAAAAAATTGAGTTTTTTAAAAAAACAGTAGTTATGAAGAATTATGCATTTGCAAATATGAAATATTATACCCCATATTTCACTGATAAAAGAAAAAGTAATTCATCTCAAGAATTATTTATGAATACAGAAAATTATTTAATATCTGAACATATAACTGAATATGATAAGGAAAAAGAAAATACATTAAATAATCTTGATATTTTATCTTTCGCGCATTTTAATAATACAACGGGAGAATATGAAGGGTTGAGTAGTTATCAAAATACTATTACAAATAATGCATATTATCAAGATATATTAGATAATAACTATCATTTAACAAATAATAATTATAGTGAAATTTATTTAAAAACTTATGAGAAATTTACGCTTAATGGACAAGCTGGATTATATTTTACTTTTGAGGTTAAAAAAGACTCAGATATATTACAAACCATAGAGTTTCAAGGTTTAAAAAATACGGTTATTGAATCTGGAATTATTATAAACGAAATAAAAGCAAATATTAAAACAATATATATTTATGGTAAAGAATCCATAAAAATAAATAATTATGAAAAATATTCTGATTTTAATTGGATTTTAATAGATACTTTAAACTATGACTATAATGAATATATATTATCGGGTGATGGTTATGTAAAAAAATGGATAAAAAATAATTTTAATTATGATAAAAATTTTAGATTTTATAGAATAGTTATAAATGAAAATTTTGGGGCTGATTATATATATATTAAAGGAATAAAACTAGGTATAAGTGAAAGTGTTTTGGATAAAAGGAAAAGGAAATTAGAAATTAACAATTTATCATATAATATTATAAAAAGAAATACGAATAGTTATGATAGAGAGTATGGGTTTTTTGATATTAATTTTAATGTTAGAGAAATAGGTTATAATTCATTAAAAAATAAAGAAATATTTAATAAATATAGTGCATATAATGATATTTCTTTGAATAGTATCATTGGTTATATTTCTAATATAAATGCATGTTCAAATATAAGGTCATTTATTATTCAAACAAAAACCGTATTATTAACTTGGGATTTTGATTCCTATGATATTTATTTGGATATATATTTTGAAATATACCGAATACAAACATCAATGGAGGCAAATATTTCTGGAAAAAAAATATATATTGGGAAAACAAGAGACAAATATTTTTATGATTATGACCCCATTCCCTTTTTAATTGCTGATTATTATATAGCACCGGTTATTAGTTGGGGTGATGAAACTATTAAACTTGAAGAAACTGTTCATAGAAAATTTATATGCCGTGATAATAAATTTCCATATGGAAGATATAATGTAAGAGCAGATAATCCAAAATTATTTACATATACGAATGGTGAAATTGAAAATAATATTAAAACAGGTTCCAATTGCATAAAAAATAATATGACGAGAAATCCAAAGTCATCTATTTTATTCAAAAATACACATGTTATGACAAAAAAGGAAATATATAAATTATTATCTAAAAATATGAGACGACCTTTTCGCTAATTATTCCATGATATCCAAATCATTTAAGTCCCAGTATTCATTCTTACCATCGGGTAAAGGTCTTCTTATAATAAATGGAATTTTTTTTTCTTTCAATTCCATTTCAGCCAATGTTATACCATCGATAATATTGGCTGGCGCATCTATAAATAATTCACTACCAGAATTAATTTGTTTTGCACGCAATCCTATAATTTTTGACCTTTCATAACGTGTTAATATGGGAATTGTTGTATGATTTTCATCATCAATTAAACCTCTTTCATTTCTTTTTATTTTTATCAAAAGTTGTAATTCTTGATTATTTATTTGTGTTATAGTCGGATGATATCTTTTAAATATATCTCGCTCAATATAATTTTCAATTATATCTTTTTCTTCATTATCAGAATCGTCTTCATCATCACTGCTTAAACTTATTTCATTGGTATCCTCATCTTCGCCAATTAATGAAAATAATTGTTCTTTATTTTCCATTGTAGCCATTTATATTTTAATAATATTATTTATTTAAATAAATTAAAATTTCAATTTAAAATTTTAATTTAGTTGTTTCTCCAGGTATGGTCACATTCGGTGCACAAATAAATAAATTTCATATTATTATTATCATATCTTAAATAAATAATTTCTGGATATTTATAATTACTTTCTCCATCATCTCCCTTTTTTTCTTCATTATTTTTTTTATTACTATTACAAGATGCATTTGGACATATCATATTATTCATTCTTGGTAATGTTGGGTCATATTTTGTATATTCATTAATAATATTCTTATATACTTCAGTGGTCTTTTTAATATGGGTTTTTGATACACAAAAACTATCATCAGTATTTATAATGGAATCATTTTTATCACCACATTTTCTACAAAAATACATGATTTTATCCGCATCTTCATCTGATATTTTTAAATAATACATGTTACCACATACTTTACAAAAATGCATTTTTTATATATTAATGAAATATATTTAATTATATTTAATATCAATTTTAAAAAATTTATTTATACTTTTTGAAGATTTAATCATGAAATATCTTTCTCACAATCCATTAGCAAAATTTTCATTTTTTGATAATCAATTAATGATGTCATGTTATTATATATACTTATTTTTACTTCCTTTTTTTTATTATTTTGAATATGTTTATCTAATTTCTCTTTTATTTTTTCTTTATTTTTTTTAAAATCATTTATAATAATTGGTTCAAACATTTTTTTATAAGAAATTGCTACTTTATTCTGCAAAATACCTATAATAGCTGTTTTATAATTTTCAAATTGAATAATTTCGTTATATTTTTTAAAATCTTTATATTTTTCTGTAATACCCGGCTCATTTAATAATGGTTTATTATGAAACAAAGTTACTAAAGTTAATAATACGGTTCTTATTGTTTGACATGATGTCCATTGTTCGCCTCTCCAAGTATTTAATATAGATAAACATACCTTTCCAGTTCTATATAAATTTGGATGAAATCTAGTATTTCCATTATTTGTTAAATATTTCAATTTTGGAGGAGAATATGGATAATCTTTTGGATAATTAAATTCAAATAAATAATAACCATTGCTATACAAAGTATCTTCGGGTCCTACAATTAATGCATAACCTTTTAACATATTATTTTCATCGTGATTATAATATATATAATTATCTTCTAAAGGATTTTTCATTATATCAACAACATCATTTAATAAACGTTTTTGATTAGTTTTTTTCATTTAAATAATAAGCTAATTAATTATTTAAATTAATTTATTATATCCTTACCAATTTGCGTAAATTTTAATAATTTAAATAACTAATTTTAAAAATATAAAATTGAAATTTAAAATAATATTAATATTTACAATATATATTGTCGGATGACAACTTTTAGTAAATTTAAATCTTTAGATGAATTACTCAAAAATAACAAGTATGATAAAACCATAATAGGTAACAAACCAACACATACTAGAATAGGCAATGCAAAATTAAATATTTTTGGAGGTTCTTATGCTATAGAATTTGAAAATTCTAGGTTTAAAAATAAATTTTATAAACTATATAACCGTAAGGTATTGAAAAAAAAATTTAAGGAACATTTAACAGAGCTTCAAAATAAAAAGAATGGTGGTCCTATTCTTATTGATTTGGATTTTAAATTTCCAAATACAGTTACCGAGAGAATATTTGATGATGGTATGATTTTTGACATGGTAGATACTTATACTGAAGAAATTATTAAATTATATAATTTAGACCATGTTAAGTCTTTTGAAATTTATGTTTTACTTAAAGATGATATTGTTGAAGATACAATGAATGATTGTATAAAGGATGGTATTCATATACAAGTTTTATTAAAAACAACACATGAAACGCAATTAGTATTGCGAAAACATGTTATGAAAGCAATGTGTGAAATTACACTTAATGATTTATTTGATAGTAATGGTTCTAATGATATAGAATTAATAAATGATAAAGAAGATGTATTTGATAAAAGTATCACGTCGGGAAATACAGGTTGGTTACTATATGGTTCAAGAAAACCGGGTGGAGAACCTTATAAATTAAAATACAAATATAATATTAAACTTGATGATGATGGGACGTATGAATGCGAAGAGCAAGATTTGGAAGAAGATACTTTAACTATATTGGAAAAACTGAGTTTACATAATGATAAATTACAAGTTATTAAATTAAAAGAAGAATATGGGAAAGAAATTATTAGCAATAACAGTAATAGTAATAAAAATACGATTGTTATTAAAGAAAATCATATTGGTAAAAACTGGATTATAGATAGTTTTAAAAATATATTATCAGAAGAAAATTGTGAAAAAATGATAGATATTATTTTAGCTAATGAACAAAATTCTCTATCTAATATTTCTGAAATTAATAATTACGTTATGAATTGTTTAGATTCAAAATATTATGAACCAAGAAGTGAATGGATAAGAGTTATGTGGGCGATGAATAATATTAATCCGTTATTATATCCATTCTTCTTAAAATGGTCATCACAAACAGATAAATTTGATTGGAATGACACAATAAATATTCAATCTATTTATAAACAATGGAATGAAACAAAGCCAAATACATTTACCGAAGGTTCTATTCGTTATTGGGCAAAGTTATCAAACCCTGAAGAATATAAAATGATTAGAGATAATACTACAAATTCTTTCATTGAAAATACGCTTTTGGGTAAAGGCACAGACCATGATATTGCTAAACTTATACATCATTTAATGTGGGATAGATTTAGATGCACGTCTATAAAAGGTAATTCTTGGCATTGTTTCAAACAACATAAATGGATTATTTCTGAATCGGGGACAGGATTAAGGCGGAGATTTTCATCATATATATCGCCGTTATATATTCAAAAACAAACTGAAATAATGGAAAAAATTAGAACAGATGACAATATGACTCAAGAAGTGCAAGATAAATTGACTCATCAAGCAGCTATTTATAATAAAATTTCAATGAGATTAAAATCAACATCTCAGAAAAATAACATTTTGACAGAATCAAAAGAATTGCATTTTGATAATAAATTGGAAAGCAGATTGGATGAAAATCCACATTTATTGTGTTTTAATAATGGTATATTTGATTTTGAACAAAGAATATTTCGCGATGGTATCCCCGAAGATTATGTTTCAAAATGCACAAATATAGATTATATTGTATTGGATAGAACTAGACATGAACATGTTAAAATTATTAAAGAAATTGAAATGTTTTTGAAACAATTATTTCCAAATAAAAGACTACGAAAATACGTAATGCAACATTCAGCTTCATTACTGTTAGGCACAAATCAAAATCAAACATTTAATATTTACACTGGAGTTGGAAGTAATGGTAAATCTATATATGTTAAACTATTATCATTAGTTTTGGGTGATTATAAAGGAACGGTTCCAATTAGTTTAATTACACAAAAAAGATTGGGGTTGGGTGGAACATCATCTGAAGTGGCACAGTTGAAAGGATTGAGATATGCAGTTATGAATGAACCATCGAAGGGAGATGAAATTAATGAAGGAATTATGAAGGAGTTAACTGGTGGAGACCCTATTCAAGCAAGAGAATTATATAAATCTTCAATTACATTTATCCCTATGTTTAATATGGCATGCTGCACTAATACACTGTTTGATATTAAAAGTAATGATGAGGGCACTTGGAGAAGAATTAGGGTTGTGGATTTCGAGTCAAAATTCTTAGAAAATCCTAGTAGTGATCCAGTTGATAATGAATTTAAAAAGGATAAAACATTGGATAAAAAATTCCCTATTTGGGCCCCTATATTTGCGAGTATGCTTGTAGAAATTGCATTAGAAACAACTGGTAAGGTTGAAGATTGTGAAGAGGTATTACAAGCTAGTAAAATGTATAGGGAAAATCAAGATTATTTGGCTAAATTTGTAAGTGACAAAATTAAACCATGGGAATATAATTCGGAAAACCCAGAGAAGAAAGATAATAAAATTTCTAAGACAAATATTCAAAATGAATTCCGCGAATGGTGGAAACGAGAATATAATACCAAATGCCCAAAAACACAAGAGTTGGTTAATTATTTAAATGTTAAACTCGGGGCTTATAAAAAACGTGGATGGTGGGGATATGAAATAATATATGATGAATATGATAGCGAATAAATATTAATTTGTATTTGATTTAATATTTATAAATTTATTTTTTATTTACTAATGGTATTTTGCTTTTTATTGTGTCTACTGAGGGTATTTTGCTTTTTATTGTGTCTACTGAGGGTATTTTGCTTTTTATTGTATCTACTGATGGTATTTTGCTTTTTATTGAACCCGTTACTGATTCCTTTCCTTTCATTATTTCCATAGGATTTTTAATAGAGTTTGGTTTAGATAATGTTTCTACAAGTTTTTTCACAACTAGAAATCCACCATAACTTAAAATTGTTATAACAACAATAATAAATAAATATAATACATCTAATTTAAAATGTCCTACATTACTCATAATTTTGTCAAATATTTTTGTTAATATAAATAATGGAAAAATTATTAGAAATGCTAAAAATGCTAATATTTTTTTATTTTTATGCAATTTTTTATAAATTACAATAAATAATAAAACAATAATCAAAAGATAATAAATATATTTAAAATATTTTTTCACGGAACTTTTAATATTATAATCTTTATCATAAAATTCAACAAGTCTTTTATTAATATCTTCTGTATCTGATTTTTTTTTAATGGATTTTTTCATCCTATTTGTTTCATTATTGTAAAATTCTGAATTTGTATTTAATTGGTTAGTTATACTAGATAACAGAGTTACTCTTTGCAATTTTGCTTCAATAACATCTAACATTGTCTCTAGATTACCTTGAAATAAATCAATTCTTTGTTTTAATGAATAATGGTCCCCTGGATCTATTGAATAAATTTCTGGTTCTTCTTTTAGAAATTTTTTTTTATCAGCTTCATTTGTAGCTTTAAATGGTCCCATCATATTTTTTACTTCTTGTGGATCAGTTGGCATTTTCATAATAATTATAATTAATATAACATTAGAAATTAATTAACGGTTGAATATTTTAAAGTATTATTTTTAAATAAATTCAATGGTAATACATTTTTTGAACAGTTACAACCCTTTTTATTAAATAAAGAAAAGCCTTCGGTAACTTCTTCTGTTATATCAGTTGATTTACATTCTAATCCAAGTATTTTACTGAATGTTAAATTATTATCATATTTGGCATCAACGGTTTCTTCTCCTTGTTTTTTGGGAAAATTAAATTTACCATAATCTATATTGTTTCTCCTATAATTCCAAAACAGTCTAACTATAATCATGTAAATTGTTATAAATGAAACAATTGTTATTAATATTTTTGCAAAAAATGTTGGTAATATATCTTTAGAATTTAAAAAAATTAAAATTAATGCAAAAAAAGACCCGTAAACTATTATTTTTAAAACAGAACGATGTTCATTATTTTTAGAATATTCATATTCTCCAATTTGAGCTAAACGTTGTTTGTTATTTTTCTGAGCTATTAATCTCTTTTCTTCTGCTCTTGCTCTGTCTATTTCATTTCGTAACTGGCTACTTAATGTTGCTTGGCTCTCTGTCATTGTAGTTGTTAAATCTAATCCTTCGCTTGCATTATTATATAAGTTACTTAGTTCAGATAAAACTGATTGTCTTTGACTTATTAATGTATTTACATGGTCGGTTAAATCTTGTTCGTTCGTTTCTTCAACAGAAGATGCTGCCGCATCTTGTATTTGTTGAAATAAATATTGTTCAATTGCTTGTAATGCTTGTAATCTTTCAATTATTTGTCTATGTTTTGTTTCTAATCCTGTAATGTATTCTCCATTAGACATTATTATATAATATATTATAATATAAAATAATTTTATTTGAAAGTTCTGACATTTACTTAAAGTTTACTTATTTTTCTTATAGCTACTAATCCAAATCCGAATGCTAAAATACCCCATACATATAATTGTAAATCTGTTGATTTTTTTAACATATATTTATCTTTTAAACGTTTATCTATTGTAATATTTGTTTTTGGATTTGATAAAATGCCTATATCCCTATTTATTGTTTCTAATGCTAAATTATCATCTTGAATATTATATAAATTATCTGCTTTGGTTGATATCAAACCATCGTTTAAGTCATTTAACTGTTTAACTAAATCTAATATTTCTTCTGATGTTTGAATTAAATTTTGGTTTTTTTCTGAAAGATTATTATATGTTTGCTTAAAATACCTTCTTGGCACGGTTGAATTAACACCGGAATCTCTACTACTTTCACAAGCTTCTTTCTCACCCTCCGTCCCAAAACTATTACATTGTGTATATTTTTTTCCATCTATTAAAAAATGCGGTGAAAATTTCGACTTTAAATTGCAATCACAGCATCCATTCCAAACATCAATATCATTCGTATTATCTCTCTTACCCATTAATTCACTTTGTTTATTTTCATCTCCTTGTGCTGTGTTACACTGAGTTCTGTAAAATTCACATGTATTACCACAAACATCTTTTTGAAATTTATCTTCGCAATCTTGTATAATGGGTAAATTAAAATGACATCCAGCTTTGCAAGCATCTTTTTTTTTTTGTTTTGTTTTAATGGCGTCTGTATCATCTGCTGGTCTTGCAACATAAGTGCTTTCACATACATCTATCTTGCATCGTCTAATTTCGTTTTTTACATCTCGAAATTTTGTTATAAACTCGATATATTTAGTTTTATAAGCATCTAGATTTTGATTAAATAAGGCAGCTTTTTGTTCTCGTTGTCTATCAATTTCATTAACTTGTGTTTGACTTGGAGTCATATTATCCTGTCCCTCAATTAATTTATGATTATTTTTTAATTTATCTATAACGTTTTTTCTCTCAGCTAATAATTCTAATCCCTGATTTAAAGCATCGAATTTTTTATTATATGAATTTTCATTTGTATTATCATCACCCATAATATTGTTAAAAAATTTAAGCATTTTGTATATATAAATATGAAATATATAAAAAATTTAATAAATTATAATTTTTTTATATATTTATTTTTTTAATTGATACATTCCTAATAAAAATATTGTTACAAAACTTAACCCCCAAGCTAAATAATGTGCATTTATAGCTTTTACTAAATGTTTATTATCATTAATATTACCATTTAAACTATTAATTTCATAATTCAAATTTTTAATATTATTCCTTTTTGTAGTTAATACATTTACTATACCATTTAAAGCTGAATCAGCATTTGATATTTCATTATCAGTATCACCTTTTGTATCATAAAGTTCTGTAATGACATTTTTCATTTTAACTGCTAAACTTTTTAAATTATTATTCATTGATATTAATTGAGTATCAGTTGAATCTTCAATACCGGGACACATTGAATTTTCATTTATAATATTCCTATCATCCATTAAATTCCATTCCCATACTTTTACATTTCCTGATTTATACTCAGGAGAACCCTGTTTTGGCCAACTATCATTTAAATCTTCTTCTCTTAATCCTGCTTTAAATTTATATCTCCAGCCTTTGTCATCTACCCAAGCTTTTTGATTACCTTTCACTATAAAAGACCCCTGTTTATTCCAAACATCTGTTATTTTTTGATAAAAATATTCACCATCTTTAAGTATTGCTTTTAATGGTCTTCCAATAGTTTTTAAAAATATATTATATTCTTCTGCTGAAATTTCTACAATATCTTCACTACTGAAATATCCATGTTTACTAGCAAGTAGAGTTAATTCCATATCATCATCTCCAGTATCAGGAGGTTCTAAATGTTTTATAATTCCTTTAGGTGTAATATAATAAACTGCATTACCATATTTTATTACCTTATTTAAATGGGCTTGAATATTTATATTACTCGGATTAGTTAATTTTAAAATATGATTTTTATAAGCATCTTCATAATTACCGAGTGTTGTTTCAAATTCAATTTTTAATTCATCGAAAGTTTGTCTATTTTTATCATCTCCATTAATACCCTCAATTAAACCTATATATCCACTTTTTCCTATATTTTTTATATTATTATTGAACATTGTTTTCATTATTTTAAATTGTTCACCCTGTCTAAGAGATGTTTTATTTTTTGATGCAAACATATATTATATACTTACATTAAATTAAGAAACTTATTATTTATAATTTTATAATTTCAATAATTTGTATATAAAAAATCCTAAAACACCATAAGATAATAAATAATACATTATAAAAACATTTTCCTCAATATTTTTATCATAAGAATCTATTTTTAAAATATTTGTAGCTGATTGGGTATTTTTTTGTAATAAAAATTTATCTTTTTCAGCTAAATATTTCGCTTGAGGTTCATTTATATTAAATGATAATGAAAATAGCTCGTTCATTTTGCTTTCATATATTACATCGGGCATAGCAATAGATAATTTAATACTTTCTTCATCACTATTAATTTTCCTTATTATCTCATTTACTTTACCCAAAAATTTATTTTCACTTCGTAATTCTGTCCCATCTTCATCCTGTTGTGCCCTTAAATCTTTTATTGGTAAAGTATAAGCATATCTTAAGGCAACTTTATCGTCTGCCACATTTTCGCTACCTATTAAGTCTGATTGTTTTGTGCAACTGGGTATATGAGTGTAGTTTGGTCCTGTGCAAAAGTCCATTTTTTTAGATTTAATATATGCAATTTTATCTTCTATTTCTTTTTTAAATTCATCTGAAGGGAAATTCGCGTTGGGCATCTTATATATATTTTACATAATATTTATTTACATAAACGATAATACTTTGATGTTATTGACGTCGTGCTTGGGCGAGTAATTTCACATAATTCACCGGGTCGTAAACCAATTGTTGTGGCTACAGCATCAAATCTTGAAATTTCAGGAAATTGTTTTTCTTCTGAAATTTTATATTTATTTATTATAAATTCTTTCTCTTTATTATTTAACACTCTGTGTTCAGGGACCATAGAGTGGTCTAATATATTAAATAAATAATTATCTATTTTTTTTATATTTACAAATATATTATCTTTAATATAAATAAAATTCATAATTTCCTCTAAAGTTGTATTAATATTTTGATTTTTAATAATAATTAATAATTCATCATTTTCATTTAATATTTCTTCTAAGTGAAATAAATCATCAATATATTCATAAATTTTTTTATCATTTAATGTTGATAAATGATATTTAACATAAATTTTTTTTTTAGTTTTGGGATTATTTAATAACATGTCCAATTGTTTATTTTGTAAGTAAATTTGCATCTCACTTATACCAAAAGATTTATAATCATCTGTTTTAAATCCTCTTTTTTCTAAAATATCCAATAATATATGTCTTGATTTATATAATTTTGATATAAATTGGCTTGAATTCTTTTGTGCATTCATTATATTTAATATAAATATTTATATTCTTAAATATTTTATTTTCAATTTTAAAATATTTAATTAATTGTCATTGATTTTCTTTCCCCATCTTCAACATCTTCTTTTTTTTCTGGTTCATCTTCTGGCATAATAATACTTAAACCTTCTTTATTTTCTTCCGCTTCCGGATTTATTTTTATTTCTGTTAATTTACCTTCTTTTGGTAAATCTTCTTCTTCATTTATAGCATCCAATTTTGTCACCATCTCTGATGAAATTGGTGGAGACAATGGAGAGGGTGAATTACTACCGAATTCAATTATCTCCATTGGTTTAAGTTCTAAATCATTGTTTTGTCCAAGTTGATTATCTAATCTAATTAAATCCTGATTAGAATCTAATATTTCATTTTCATTAATATTTTCATTTATATTTAATGAATCTGGATTCTTTAATAATGAATTACGTGTTATAATATATTTTTCATCTACGGTATATATTTCACTTCCTGCTGGTTCAC
>Ga0209632_10000975_pt1 | contig 29408 bp, 25 predicted proteins | sample COG_10_FD_184754 | JGI IMG/M metagenome (GOLD analysis project Ga0209632, IMG submission 184754) | Pelagic Microbial community sample from North Sea - COGITO 998_met_10 (SPAdes) (version 2) | ecosystem: Environmental > Aquatic > Marine > Neritic zone/Coastal water | place: Helgoland, sampling... | reverse complement strand
CATAGAGAATAGCAGGTCGCTGATACTCTACATCTTCTCTATTTAACATACTATAGTTAACTGCTAAAGATTCAAAAAGGACTTCAAATTCTTTTGATCTCTTTTGAGGAATAAAAGGAGCATCAACATCTTCTGCTTCGACAAGGATAATTTCAGCATTTTGAATAATTGTCAATTCTTTTGAAATAGGGTTGTATTGAAATGGTGTTAATGAAACTTGAATCATGACCAAATCTCTCATTACAATTGGCTCTGATGCTTTTGCAATATTTGCAGGGAAAGAACGATTTTGGTTGTATGAATCACCTTTTGTGGCATTTCCCGTGAGCTCAGCCTCCCACCCCTCAAGTGGTAGAATATCTATATTTTGTATTACTTGTGTCTCGTTAATAATTACTTGAACTTCAAACTTCTTACCAGGATCAACTGCATACATTGTAGAAACTGTAGGTAAATACGGTTCACCAGGATTAGAAACAGATCCGGCATCTTTCATAACTGGCTTTGTATAATTAATGCCATTTTGATTAATTTGCTTTAGCTCATATCCATAGTTGTTAAAATGTACTTTTTTTTCATTTAGACTACTAGAGACATGAAAACCATTGTATTTAATATCAGGCAATTTCTCTGCTGCTGTAGATAAACTTAAAAAACTGGTTAATGTTAAAAACTTTAAAAAATATTTCATTTAAACCTCTATTCAGTAATCAATAAATAAAAAAAATCTGGATAGTAAAAGCTTCCAATATAAATGCTCATAGCGGCTATGGTTAAAAAAGGCGCCATCGGAATCGCTCTATCCTTATCAAAACCCTTAAATATAGAAACGGCTATCCATGTTAGCAAACTTAAGAAAGATGCAAAAAATAATGTTAAAGCCATTCTCATAGGTCCTAGCCAAGCACCTAAAACAAATCCTAGTTGAATATCTCCAAAACCCATTCCTTGTCTTTTGGTAATAACCCACATTCCGGCAAGAATTAAAAGAGGTATTACAGCTCCAACAAAAATTCCCCAAAGAGCTGCCGTTAAATAAATATTTTTTATATAAATATTAAAAACAGTTATAATGACACCAATGATAATAAAAATAAGAGGTATTTGAAATGTTTTATAATCGACATAGGCAATCCCAAATAATACTGCAGACATCAATGAAAATGAGATGACTTCGGCAGGTTGAAGATTTGCATAAGCCCAAGAAAATGGTAAAACTAAAAGAATTTCTAATAGAAAATTACTTTCTTTTATCTTGAACCCGTCTATTTTTAGCCAATTTATTATACGCTTTATTAAATAACCAAAAAGAAAAGCAAAAGGTATGGGAAGTAGTATCATTATCTACAAACCCGATTGAAGAGCTGAGCCTAAGTGAAACACAGGCAAATAAGTCAAAACAACCATCAGTGCGATAACAGCACCAACTAATAGAATTAAAAGAGGTTCAATAAGAGTCGTCATCCGATCGACCAATGCATCCACTTGTTTTTGATAGTAAACAGCTGCCCTATCTAAAAGATCATCTAATTCACCAGTTTCTTCACCAGTAGAAGCAAGTTGTAATAAAATAGATGGAAAAACTTCTGTACGCCTTAAAGCAGACGAAATATTATATCCATCTCTTATATAATCAGAAGCATCATCAATAGCCCTCGCGTAGACCTTATTATCTACGACTTTTCGTAATAAAGCCGTTGTTTCAAGCACAGGGACACCTGCACCTATCAAAATACCAAAGGTTTTACAAAACTTATTTAGTATAGATTGTTCCATTAATGAGCCAAAAACGGGCAACTTAAGCTTAATAGAATCTAGAGTAAAGCCACCTTTCTGAGTCTTAGAAATTAACCAAACTATGGAAGTGATTGAAAAACCAACAAAAAATAAAAAACCAACGTTTGAAGCAAACCATTCACTAAAGTCTATCATCTTCCTTGTTGCAGGAGGTAGACCAGCTCCTAATTGAGCATATACCTGAGAAAACTTAGGTATGATCACTAAAAGCATAACCATCAGCATACAAATTAAAAAGACAATCATAAATATAGGATAGTTCATTGCTGACTTCACTTTTCTTCGCGTGTCATCTAAATTTTCTAAGTAAGAAGATAATTGCTCTAATATTTCATTCAAATTCCCACTTACTTCACCGGCTTTAACCATAGCAATAAATAAATTATTAAAGACCCCTGGATGACGAGCAAGAGATTCTGACATATTCAAACCCTTCCGGATATTATCACTAACAGAAGTTAAAACTTTCTTGAATTTTCGATGCTTCTCTTCCGCTCCGAGACTTTGTATCGCACGCTCTAAAGTTAAACCAGCTGAGAACATAGTCGCCAACTGCCTCGTAAAAAAAACAATATTGGATAATGGAATTCTATTCTTTGCTTTTTCAATTGAAAGTTGAATCTCATCTAAAAAAGGTCCGAGGAAATCAAAAGAATCATCCACTTCCTTTAACGTAATTACCATTTGTCCATTTGCGGTTAATTTTTGTATGGCATTATCCAAATTATCCGCACGTATTTCACCTTCTTTTCTTTTGCCTTCAGAGTTTTTTGTTAAATAATTATAAACGGCCATTATAAATCTTCGACTGTTGACCTTAATATTTCTTCAATTGAAGTTGTCCCGTCGAAGACTCGCTCGAGCCCGGCATCTCTAAGGTTTATCATTCCATTATTTACCGCCGACTCTCTTATTTCATCTTCATTTGCATTATTATAAACTAATTTTCTTAAATCTTTTGCCATTGGGATCATCTCAAATATAGCCAACCTTCCTTTATATCCTGTATTCCGACATTCAGTACAACCTTTCCCATGATATAGAGGTCCAGTAACCTTTGAACTATCAAGTCCTACAAGCGCTAATTCTTCTTTTGTTGGAATATATTCTTCTTTGCATTTCTCACATATTTTACGAACCAGCCTTTGAGCCATTACCAAGTTAAGACAAGAGCCAACTAAAAATGGAGCGATACCAATATCTAGTAAACGAGTAATAGTACCCGGTGCATCGTTTGCATGAACAGTTGAAAATACCAAGTGACCAGTTAATGCAAATTTGACAGCAATATCCGCAGTTTCAGCATCTCTAATCTCACCAATTAAAAGTACATCTGGATCTTGACGCAATATAGAACGCAGACTAGAACCAAAGGTGAGTCCAATATCTTCAAAAACTTGGATTTGATTAACACCATCTAGCTGATATTCGACAGGATCTTCAACTGTGGTAATATTAGTTCTTTCACTTTTTATTTCTTTTAAAGCAGCATACAAAGAAGTTGATTTACCTGAACCTGTTGGTCCAGAGACAACAACTAGACCATAGGGCTGATTAATCACTTTCTTAAATGTACCTAAATTTCTTTTTGGAAAGCCAAGTGACGTTAAATTAAAATCAAAACCAGTTTTATCTAAAAGCCTCATAACAACTTTTTCACCATAGATAGTAGGTAATATCGAAACACGAATATCAATATCTTTTCCAGGAGATTTTATTGAAAAACGACCATCTTGCGGCAATCTCTTTTCAGCAATGTTTAGATTAGAAAGAATTTTAATTCTTGTTACAAGCCCACCCAAGGAGGATACTGGTGGAGTCATAATAACTTGCAATACACCATCCACACGAATTCTAACATAGATTTGTTTTTCCATTGGCTCTATGTGAATATCCGTAGCACGCTCTTTAATAGACTCTATAAAGATAAGATTTACAAGTCTTACAATTGGTGCATCTGCATCAGAAGCTTTATCCGGAGATAAGTCTACTAACTCTTGAGATCCCTCCTCTCCAGAGACAACAGTAATACTATCAATTGTTTCTGCAACCTCAGCTGTTTTTTGAATATCACCATAAACTTTATCTAGCGATTTTTCTAATAAAGAAGGTCCAGATACAAGAATATCTGGATTAAGATTTGTCAATCGCTTGATTGAATCAATAGTGACAACATCCTCAGGATCTTCCATAGCAACAACAATTGTTGTTTCATTCTTACTAATACCTAAAACACGATTCTCCCTTGCAAAATCTTCGGGGATTAGAGCCGCTACACTTGAATTAGCCTCGAGTAAAATAAAGTTATCAGCTTTTCGATAACCTAATTGTTGACTATATGCAGTAGTGAAATCATCTTCTTCAATTAACCCCATCTCAATAAGAGTAACACCAAGTTTATCGCTTGTTGTTTTCTGCTGAGCTAAAGCTTCATTAACCCCACTTTCTGTTGCTTTACCGTTATTAACTAGTATTTCGCCTAATTTTGAAAACTGAGGATTGAAGTTAGCACTCATGTAAATATTCCATTTTTTATTAAAAAACTTTAATTAGCTAATCAGGGACATGCCGCTGGCGATCTCACCAGCAATATATCCAAGGGATCACTTGTCGTAATTTCAGGGATTAAAAGTGTTGCTGATAAACTGGCAGTAAAATCATCGTAGGAACAGGTAGAGGGATCTGTAGTATCATCTATATTTGCTAGAGTACAGACAGCCTGGTCAAACTCAACCATTATCCTTGCGTAACCATCAGAATCTGTTTTAACAACTGGTTCACAATTTATCATTGAATATCCATTCCACTTACCATCACTCTCACCTTCATCAAATGTATTCTCAATACCATCCAATCCGTAATCATCAAAATTTTCAGAAACCTCGGAGTTTTCTAAAGTACCTAAAGAATCTAAAAAAGAATCATGATCATCATTATTTGAACCTTCATCTACAGTGCTGGGATCATCATCTTTTCCATAGTCACGCCATGTAAAACATAAGTCACCTTCACCCGCATCACCAGTCCCGTCTGTGGTATCAATACCAAAATCCTCATATGCTTCGTATCCAATTTCATAAAAAGCATTCACTCCTGTTCCGTTAAAAGAAACTGGTGCACCAACTACAGGATTACCATAAAAATCAATAACTAACGCACTAATTTGAATCATCGCTGGGTTAGGATTGAGACTAAAGTCGTAATATGTGGAATTTGATAGTAATGAAACTTGTCCAGGAAGAAAAAATAGAGTTGCATCACCCTCACCTTCATTAACGAATGAAACAACCGAGTCACCATCTGCACCAAATGTTAATGCCCTAACCTGTCCAATAGCACCAATTGCATCCGTTGAATACACAATATTAGATCTTGCAACACCTGAAGTAGCAACCCCACTAAGGATACCTTGATTATTTGTAAAACTAACACCCTCCACAAAAGCATCAATGCCTGTTGCTGGAGGTAACGGTGAAATATTCCAATAAACATAGGTTGAATCTTCAACCGGATTATACCATTTATCATATACGATGGCAGCACATTCAGTTTGGTAGAATCCACCGCCGATTGCTTCTGTACTATTAGGATCATATTCAGATTCGATATAGTACGGTGCTCCAGAGGCAATGACAACAGGTACAGTTATGCTTTCAAGGTCATCATTCAAAGTATCACAAATAGTAGTTTCAATCGTATTTGTTGTTGCTATAATTCTTATTGGACCTGGTTCAGTTCCACTATTAAGTGATACCGTTGCTATACCATTAACAGATTCGACTAAAACTTCCGTTAAACCAGGAGTATTTAAATATGATTCTGCCATTGCTGGTTCCAATTTAAAACTAACCAATATTGGAATTGTCAACAGATTACCATTATTATCATAAATCTCAGCTTTTATGTCAGTCGACTCTATTCCTCCTCCATCTTTCACAACAATAGTACTGGGATTTGATGAAGGTATTTCAATATATGAACAAGAACCAACAGCTGTTTCAGTTCCTATAATAATTTGCTTTGGGACGACCACACTATCAGATATAGCTGGATGGTAATATGAAGTTTTCACAGAACCAATACCAATATTTTCATCAAAACTATAGGACTCGAAAGTTGTATTGACTCTTCCAGTTTGATCTGTGATGCACGAGTCAGCACAAGTAACAAATCCATTTTCGGAGTCAATATTAATTCTTACACCATTCAGCTCATCACCATATGCATTCTCTAAAAGAACTACAAACGGGGTTTCACCTCCAAGGTCAATTTGAGCATTCGATGTAATATTCATAGTATACGGCCAAACTTGACTATTTTCTTTATAAACAGAAAACTCAACATTCTCTATTATATCAGTACCGACATATTGAACTTTAATAATTGAACCTGAACTTGAAGAAGTTTCAATTTTTTCTTGGCCTATTGCAGGAGTAAATCGAGCATAAACGTAACCATTGCCTGTAAAGTCAGGGAGACCAAACCTTTTAAAATTCGATTCATATTTTGTTGTGTAGGTTTGACTTAAAATATCCCAAGTACCACTAACACCTTCTTCCGTGAATGATAATACTTTATCATTTACTCCCTCACCTTCTACATTTAAAAAACGAGCTATAACGATAACTGAAATTTGAGATTCAGAAATGACCTCTCCAACAATTGTAGGATTATCACTTGGTCCATTAACATAAACGTATGATAATTCAATAGAGCCAGATTCTAGAACTATATCAGATTCTGAGTCTGAAGGCAGACGATCATCGCACGACCAATGAATTAGTGAAGACATGATAAAAATAGAAATCCATAAAAATTTAAAGTTTGACATCTTATTCAACCTCCTTAATCTCTTGAGTGCTATCCGTATTATTCATTTCAATATTTCCAATTGAGGACCCTTTTGATACGTATTTTTCATACTTTATCATTTGTTTAGATTTAGTAATACCTGTATAAGCATCAACAACAATCCTAGGAGTAATCTGAATAACTAGATCTGTTTTACGCTCGATGACACTCCTAAAAGTAAAAAGCTTTTCGCCTAACCAAGGAATTTTGTTAAAAAATGGTAACTTATACGTTGTTTGCTTCTTATCATTGCTAAGTAGACCACCAATAATAATTGATTCTCCGTCTTTTACGCGGATAGTTGTTGAAGAAGTACGACTTTTAACTCTTGGAATATTTGCGTCTGGCCCAATAAACTCAAATATCGTAGATACTTCGGGCTCGACTTTTACCGTTATATATCCATCCGTATTTACTGTTGGTGCTATATTTAATTTGATACCCACTTCTTCTTTTTGAACTTGAACCTGACCTCCAACACCGCCAGAACTCAAAATATAGGGAACAATATCTACAAGTTTGATGCTTGCCTCTCGACCATTTATTGTGGTAAGTCTTGAATCCGCTAAAACCTCTGCTTTATTATTTCTTAAGAGCATATCTAGTGTTACTTCAAAGGCTGTTAATTGACGACTGAAATATTTAGGAAGAATACCTGTTTTATCTTTTTTTGTTAACTCACTTAATCGGTTAAAAGGCATTGTTGCGGGCAAACTACCAATTGTTTGGTCATCGGGTATTATTGAACCACCACCATCCGTAAGTGGCACACCATTTTCGGCAAGTATCGTGGTATAAGATGAGAGCTTTGACCAGTCTAGCCCCACCTTATCTTCAATATCTGCTGCGACTTCTATTAATCGAGTCTCTAACATAATTTGAATTGCAGGAACATCGACTTGCTCTACAACCTGTATAATTTCAGAAATTTTCTTAGGTGAAGCATGAACAAGTAATTTATTTCCGGGTATATCCACTTGAACTTGATCTGAAATATCCTGTAAAAGACTTTTGACATCTTCAGCTGCTGCATATTTAAGAGTTACAACGTGAGAAGTGACTCCAACTTCTTCTTTTAGTTTTTTTGGGTCTGCTACTAAAAATGAATTACCAACAACCTCATAACTAAGTCCTACGGCACGCACAACAAGGTTGATGGCTTGGTCTATTGGGACATTATCTAGATGAACTGAGATCTTATCCTGTTTGTTCACGTTTGGATCCGTTACAATATTGTATCCACTCTCTTTTGCTAAAATAGCTAGAATACTAGGTAAAAAAGCATCCTCAGCATGCATGGTTATTAAAGCTTTTTCTTCAGTTTGATTTAAACCTTGAGCAAAAGCAGAAAAGTTAAGAAGTCCATTAATAATTAAGACTATCAACATTCTTTGAAAATTCATATTTCTTGTTTCCTTGGTAATTTTATAATTCATCTAATTTTTTCTTTCTTAAGAACCTGGCGTAGGATATGATTTCAATCCATTATCTGTTTTAATTTGAACCTCATTACCATCAATTAATTTAATTGTTCCAACATTAGGAATCTGATCACCAACCATGACAGTATACGCTTTCCCTCTATAATCTATTTGAGCTTGGAATGCATTTTGTCTTTGGTAAACAAAAGCAATACGTAATGCATTTCTATTTCTTTTAATTTTTCGCCCTGAACCATCGGCTAGTCCGAGTACATTTGTTAATAACATCGGTGTACTTTCAATTTCAAACTTGAACTGACTTCTATCTTCGAGTCGCCCCTCTAAGTAAGAGATTATATTTTCTAACTGCTTGTCCGTTCCAAACTGAACATTTGCTGATCTTTTTTTCAAACGATTATACTTATCATTCATAGGGTAAAGCTTAAAACTGATAGCAAAAATTGAAAAAATAGTAAAGCCAATTAAAAGATTCCAAATAGTTAAGGATCTATCGCTCATGATGTGATTTTAGATTTTGATTTAACTAAGGTAATAGTAGAAAGATTAACTAAAAACTCTTGATAGACTAGCTTCCCTTCATCAGTATTTGCTTTTATTCGTTCAATTCCGTTTTTAACCTCAAATTCATCAACTGTTATCAACCTTGGTGATCTTTCGATTTCAGATAAAAATTTTCCAAACTGATCGAAAGTACATTCAAGCGTTATAATGTAGGGAGCTTTGAAATATGTCATCTTATCAATTCTAGGCTTAGGCTTAATTCCCAAAAGCTTTATATCTAAGTCATCAAGCATATCTGTCAGATTATTTAAAAAGGGTAAATTTGCATCATCAGCAAGTGAGTCAGCTTTTGATAAAGCTAAATTTTCCTGGAATAATGTAAAGACTCTATCTAGTTGACTTGCTAAAATTTGAGCACTTATTAAATTTTCGTTTAGTTCCGCTTGTTCTTCTTCCAAGAGTTGTATTTTAAAGGGCTTATCACCAATTAAAAAGGAAGAGCTAACCCAAAATGAAACAGTTAAAAGAACTAATGCTCCAAATAAAAATATATTTCGTTTTTCTGCCATCTCTTAACCTTATGAAAATGTTTTTCTGTTGTTCTTTTTAATAGTGGCTTCAATTTCAAACCTTACAATATCCTGTCCACGAACACTTACCTTATTATGACCAACATATTTGATACGAATAAATCCATCAGAAAAGTCTTTGTTATTCCTTAAAGTTTGAACATATTCATCAATAATTTCAAAATCTTTGCGATCTTCAAAAGTTAGAGCAATACCTTTAATAACTAGCTTGTTTCTTTTGAACCTCAAACCTGTAATGGCTATATCACCAGGGGTTAAGGATCCCATTTTTTCTAAATTTTGAGCCCATAAAAAACGATCTTGCTCAAGATCAGCAAAGGAAAGGATATCACTTTTAGATAAGTTTTTTCCTTGAGATTGAAGCTGATTGATTTCATCCTCTAAACGACTGATTTCTTGTTCTTTTTGATCAATAATACCGTTATACCCAAGACTAAACATCCAGACTCTAATATTTACAACAAGCAATAGAACTAATAAGAATCCAAAAATACCCCAACGAGTTCTTTCCTTAACTCTTTCTATACGAGATTCAGCACTTTCAGCTTTATTTAAGTTTATTACTATATATTCTTTAGCCAATTGTCATGCCCCCTCTGATACCCAATCCTAAAGCTGTTGCAAACTGACTTTTGTTCGCCACAGAAATATTCTCAGAACCAGTGATATTTTCAAAAGGGTTAAACACGGCGCACTCAATATTTAGTTTTTCAGTCACAAACTCGGGGAGACCTAGTGTCTCGGCAGCACCACCCGTAAGAAATATCTTCAGAAAGAAACTTTGCCCGGTTTGCTTACCATAAAATCGCAGAGAACGTCTTAAGTCTTCAATTAAATTGTCATAGACAGTTTTTTCGGCAATACCAACTCCACCTAACTCGGCATCAGAATTTTGAGACTTTAGAACATTCAAGCCATCTTTGAAAAGTAAATCCTGCGCTCCTGTATATGAGATCTCTTTTTTATCACAAACTTCTTTTACAAAATGATGGCCACCAATAGGTAGATCTCTTGTGAAAAATTGCTGTCCTTTACCGTAGACAATCAAAGACGATGAGATAGCTCCAATATCAAGCATAACCACTAAACCATCTTCCGGAATATCCTTAACTAAAGAGAAAGCATTACTTATTGCAATTGGATTAACATCCACAACACCAGGCTTAAGACCACAGTCTTTGATAAGGTCCATATGATTTGTTAATACACCTTTCGTGCATGCGACTAAACCAACATCAATTTTATCCACCTCTTGCTTATTTGAACCTAAAATCTGATAATCTATAACAGCATCTGTTCCGTCCATAGGAATGTGCTTCCTAGCCTCGAAAGTCATTGCAGACTCTAGCTCTTCTGCAGGCATCTCCATTGTTGTAATTTGCTTTATACTCGCCAGAGATCCATTAATACCAGTGATAATACCTTTTGCTTTTTTTGGGTTAAAGTTTTGTTGGCGAAAAAGCTCTTTGACTGCTATAACCCAATGTGATTTATCAATTTTTTCTGGGTCATAGGTTGAGTTAGGCTCAGGCACTAATCTCGAACCAGCATCTAAAATTTTATAACCATCTTTAGTCTTTTCAGTTGTTACCATTTTAACATACTGCCGTCCAATATCTAGCCCTAAATACATTATTTTTTTAACCTAATCTTGATTTTGAGTTTTAGCTTCACCATAGGAAGCCATCTTCAGAATTACAGTATTGTTTGAATTTTGTAGATCTGGAAAATAGGGAGGAGGCTTGATCTGAAGATTCCAATCATAATGATAGTCTTTATCATATCCAACACCTGGAGAAGTGTTATATGGTCCAGGGTAATTACGTTTCATATAACCTCTCTGAAATTGAACTACTGAACCCCATAAATGAACCGTTCCTCTATCGTCATCATCACCAGTATAAATACCATCGACTTCGCTAGAACGATATAAGTTTCTATGTCCACCTCTTCCATCGGCAATGACCCCATATGTTAAACCATCATTCCAATTATGATAATTAGTAAGAGAATTTTGCCAATAATGAGATAAGAACCCGCCATTCATAGCTAATATTGCAGCATTAATTTTTATATCAGTTCCATATTGACCGCCCCTGGCCCCATTTGGGCGGGTGTTAGCTATAATTACACTACCACCAGATATTAAACCTAAGACATTATTAGACCCCCCATCCATAGGATGAATAACCGCTCCATCAGAATAGCTATCAGCAAAAACAATATCATCAATCAACCAAATATTACCCCAAACTCGATCAATAAGTTGCTCGTCATCGTGCCTTCTATATTCAGTGTAGTCATCTGTGACAATGCTATATTGACCATCCACAGCCCCCCTTACTAGGACTTGCCCCCCCTTAACGTAAAGAACTTGAGGAGCATTACCAGTCGGGAAAAAGGTTCTAGACATATGAACATAATCACTATTATAAATAAGATCTGGACAGGAAAAAATATCGCAAGTACTTCCTCCAGCATTCCAATACTCAAAATCAAAGTGCTGTATATCTCCAGCTCTGCAAAACTCACTATCATTGTTATAATGATTATGATAATAATTCATGGCGTTCCATTCAATATCTTCATCTAGGCCAGTTGGAGCACTCTCATTCTTGAATGTTATCCTCTCCCCTAGAGTAAAACCAGCAATAGCGGTATTAGGGGCACCTGGTGGATTTGAGGTGAAAAAGTTATCAAATGATATTCTATAGTTACTATCGCCAAAAACTCCTCCAGTACCTATAACAGTTGCCCCACAGACAACAGTACCATCACTATTTGATAATGAAATAATATCACCATCTTCAAACATATCTGTATCCATCGAAACACCATTCAAATCGGGTAATGAAGCCATCAGGATTCCACTTTGATTCACCATAGTATATCCAAATCCCGGTTCAAACCCAGGTGGCGCGCCAAAAAAATTCATGGTACCTGGTGTTGTTAGATCACTAGTCTCAGCCCAGATAAAATCAAATTCTACTGGCGGATTACCAATAGGAGGAATATTATAAAGCCACTGTGCAGCCCAATATCCACCTTCTACAAAATTAATTTCAGTCATGATCAGTGTATCTTTTTTACCGGTTCTAAAAAGCTTTGAATCTGCTGTGAAAGTTTTGGTAGCATTCATGCGAGCTGTTTGAGCAGAGTTATCTGGTGGAAAAATAATTGTAGATACTGTATCTAAAATTGAATTCCCATCCTCATCCTCAAAGATACCTTCATCACAACCACCCCAACTTTGAATTCCACCACCAGCATCTACCGCTTCGGATGTAATATTTACTTCTCCAGCAAATTCTGGACAGCCATAATTACTAAAAGACATATTTCCATTAGTATGAACTTTCCCCTCTAATTGATCCCCCGAACCAAAGTTAACTGTTCCGGTATTACCTGGTCCAATTGGTAGCTCCTCATCCGTAAAATACATGAACTCCTCAAAACCTTGAGGAACCATTGTGGTGTAAACCCTTCGTTCTATAGATACATTTGTACCACTTGTATTAAGATATTCAGCAACTCCAGTTGAATAAGCTTTATATTCTTTTCTTGTAGAGTTTGGAATTAACTGGGTCGAACATGCAATGTCTTTATAAAGACCTATTGGTTGGTTTTTCTCATCTTTACCATAATTAACACCGTTAGGTAATAGCAATGTATCACCTACAGTATACGGTAAGGCAACAATTCCAACATCATTTAATCCAGCTTCAGCGGCGTAGAGAGCCTTCCATTCAGAGTATCGATACTTCTCCATGGCTGATTGACTAAAAGAATTTTTTAGATAAGCGACAGTAAAATACATACTAACCAATGTAAACAATAAAGCCAGCGGTGCAATACTTCCTCGATTAGAGGCTTTAAACATTATCAGCACCCATAGCATTGGTTATTTTTGTTTGTATATATGCCGTTCCTAAAAAAACAGTCCTATGGTACGTATGTAATTCTTTCACCGGTCTGAAAGATTCGTCCATCACATCAGATTCCATCGCTAGAACTAGTGTTAGATGAACATAAGAATTTTTAAATAAAGATAAACTAGAGTTACCTTCAATTTCATAATTAACCAGAAAATCATCGACATAAACAGTTCTTTGATTATCCCCCCTAAAAGCACCTTCACTAGGAAAAGTCAAAACACCGTCCACTGGAACACCATTATTAAAACGAATACCAGTTTTTTGCTCACAGGAGATTCTTAATGATGGTGATATATCTGTGAAAAATTCATATATATTAAGAGTTGCGAAACCATTTTGGCTTCCAATTTCAACTTTTTGAGACAAACCTAATTCACGAGTAATTTCGCGCATAATGTTATTACCATATTGTCGAAGGTCTTGCCTTACAGTATCGGACTGATAATGCAACATCACAGCTTGAGCGCCACCGGTCATCCCAAGGCCAATAATAGCCATTACAACAATAGAGGCTGAGAGTTCAAGCAAAGTCATCCCTGAATCAGTTCTCTTTAAAAGTTTTCTGATCATAATTCGAAGACCGTCATAATCGTAGAAATTTTCCTCTCTCTATTTGCACCGCCTGAATACCTTGAAGTAGGTGAAGTAAAACGATCGGACCATTTTATCCAACATTCTAACTCATATCTTGTAAAATCTGTAACACCAAAATCATTGAAGCCATTAAGCCTTCTTAAGTCATAATACAATTTTGCCTCTATAGAGTTTTTCTGGTTTAAGCCACCTACTAGATAAATAGAATCTCCATTTGGGTCTCCAGCACGCTCACTCACAGAGAGTCTTCCGTCAGCAACCCTACCTTTCCAAAACTCCATATAATTGAGCAACTCTTCTGTCGCTCTCTCTTTAATTTCAAGCGAGTGCAATTCTCCTCGCGCATGAACAATGCCCATCATTAGGCCAACGCAAGCAATAGAAATAACAACTGTAGCAGTCATTACTTCAATAAAACTAACACCTGATTTTGTTTTTTTCAGTACAGTCATAAAGTATTTTGAGCAAATAACTTTGGATTTTCTGCAATATTCTGAGCCATTTTTCGTTCGATTGAACCTTTAGAGACAAGACGCTGAAGGTCTTGGTCTAAAGACTGCATGCCATCAACTCCTCCCGATTGAATTATGGAAGGAATTTGATATATTCTATCCTCACGTATAAGATTCCGAATCGCCGTATTTGCGATCATAATTTCGCAGGCAGGTATTCTAGTTTTCCCATCTTTTGTCTTTAATAATTTTTGAGCAACAACAGCTTCTAAACTTTCAGAAAGCATAGATCTGATTTGACTTTTTTGACCTGCTGGAAAAATATCGATAATCCGATCAATTGTTTTCACAGCACTAGAAGTATGCAATGTAGAAAGAACAAGGTGTCCAGTTTCTGCAGCCGTAAGAGCTAATGAGATAGTCTCTAAATCCCTCATCTCACCAACCAATATTACATCTGGATCCTCTCTCAAAGCAGAACGCATGGCATTCGCAAAGCTATGCGTACTTACACCAAGCTCTCGTTGATTGATTAAGCTTTCTTTTGTTTCGTGGTAGTATTCAACCGGATCTTCAATGGTTATAATATGACAATTTTTCTGAGTATTAATATGATCAACCATTGCAGCTAATGTCGTGCTTTTACCTGATCCAGTAGGGCCAGTTAATAAAACCATTCCTCTATCCAAAAGAGCGAGGTTCTTTAATACTGGTGGAATACCCAGATCGTCAAAATCTTGAACAACTTCAGGTATAGTTCTGAATACCCCAGCCGATCCCTTAATCTGATTGAAAATATTTACACGAAATCTTCCTTTGCCCTCGAGACTGGCTGAAAAATCGATTTCTTTTCTTTCTTCAAATGTCTTTATTTGCTCTTCATCCATGCACTGTTTGATGATTGAGTCCATTTCAGCTTGAATGAGCGGGTCCATGTTCAAGCGTTGCATGGTTCCATTAATTCTAACCATTGGTATTGAACCAACACTTAAATGGAGATCAGAAGCACCACTATCAACAGAGTAAGCGAGTAATTTATTAAGATCCATTAGGAGCTACTCTCCTTGTGGTGAGCCATATCCGGTAAACTTTCCTAAATCGGCATCATAGACAACTTGCTTACCGGGTCCACCTGACATTTCTTCTGTACTACTGGCCGTTATCCGACCACCTTGATCATTTAGCTGCAGATCAAACGTCCATTTTAATTTAGTGGAACGACTAACATCTAATTGGCCAGCTCGTTCTAGCTCATCAACCTCAGATGGCCATTCACCACGGGTTTGATAATACATCTTAGAAGCATTATTTATATTGGACATGACAGTTCGAGCCTCAGAGGCATAACCACTCTCTACATATGTTAGATAGGTAGGTAGAGCAATAACCGCTAAAATAGCAACAATTACAACTACAACCATTATTTCAATCATTGTAAAACCTGACGCTGATTTACGTTTGAGATTCATTTTGTACATCTCCTTATTTCTCTATTTTAACTATTTTTTATTTTTTCTGCTTAAATGATTAAATCTTAGAAATTAACCGACTTAAAAGGTAAACGAGAAGAAGTGTGATTTTACTCACATTTTCCTTATACTACTTCAAAAAAAGTATTTTCTTTGTTTGAACAAAAGAGCTAGCTGTTAATTGAATAAAATAAATTCCAGTAGGAACTATTTTACCTTGCGAGCTCCTTCCATTCCAAGTCAAACTATACCTACCTTGCCTGTACTCTTCATTGGTAATCGTCCTTATTAGTTTACCGCTTAAATCAAAAACTGATATATTAACAGCATCTAAATTCGGTATATCAAATTTAAAACGAGTCACCGGATTAAAAGGGTTCGGATAAGGTGAATAAAGCATAAAGTCTTGAGGGAGCAACTCAGTATCCGAACTTAGAAGCTGATCTAACAAATAGACAGTAGAAGCGAATTCAACTTCTTCAATATCAATTAGATTATCTATCCCATCTCTACTTGGAATTAAATCGATTATTTGATAGAAAGAATCACCCGTTTCATCCGGAGAAAGAATAACATACTCATCTCTTGGACCGATGTATACTGAACGGTCAATATCACCACTTCCAATTATTAAATCATCACCCATTTGGCCTGAGAAATGATTGATTGCTTCATTTCCTGTTAATTTATTATCAAAACTATTACCATAAACATTGACATTCATTGAACCCGCGAGTAATAGATTTTGTAAATACTGAGATTTTAAGGTGTAAACTTTATTAGAATCCAAAGCCATAACAAAATCACCTACATAGATTTCAGGTAATGTAGGAGTGTACAACCAATTCTCACCAAAGAAACCTTTGATTATACTATATAGCGCTGGGTCTCCATTTTCCATAGCCTCCCTTGTAATAAAAGCATATTCGTTATGTCCACAGAAACCAGTTCCTGAAGGATCATGCGCCCACAAACCAAAATAGCACTCCAATCCCATGGCTAAATATTCTTCATCAAAGTCTTCGACAGGTAAATCGTTTAAGGGGTTATAGTATCCATTTTCCATCGCCAAGTTCATTGCATCAACAATAACAGACTGCATCCATGGCATTGCTAATTGGATACCAAAACCGTGTATAAAATGCAAAACCTCTTCGTATGTTGCGTCTCTATTTGAACTCAACATATATTGAGGTGACCCCTCAAAAAAGACCTCTGTAGAGAGCAGGTCTTGCCCTTTGATACCAGAATCAAAGAGTAACTGAAGATCCGGGTTTTCATACTCATTTTCATTGTTAAGTAAAAATAAAATTGCATTATTTGTTGCAATTGAATTTGCAACAGCGCCCTTTTCATTTCCCCATTCACTACCTGGTATATTTACTAAATAAGACTCAAGAACATGTCGAACGTGTAAAATTTGTTCATCTGTAAAATCATCTTGGATAAGAATTTGAATCACATCACCATTTGGAACATTAACATGTGTATACCTCGATGCCACATCCAAAAAGATTGATTCTGTATTCTCGGGAAGATCTACGATTCCGTTATTAGATTCATTGATATCAATTACAGGGAGTTCTGGTACTGCGAATCCATCTGAGACTATTAAATATATAGGAACAGAAACAGGTTCTGCTTCTAGCGATGTAATGCTAACGGAGGCCTCGTAAGATCCCTGTACAAGATTATTGGTCAGAACCTGAAGGTTTAGATCAACGATTTCCCCACCAGCTAATTCACCAAACAATTCATTGGCCTCAGATGTTAAAATAGCCCAAGGTATATCCGACTGGGTTGAGTTAGCCATTAAAGTCATATTATTTGTTATAAAATTTTGGTTCGCAACTACTTGAGTCCCTTCCGTTCCCTGCGCATTTTGAAAACCCACAGTACCAGAATTAAGAGTTCCAGTCATATCTCTATAATTAATATCAAAAGCACCGTCTGAATGCAAAATAATTTGAAAATCAAACTGACCCGAATCCGTTGTATTCCAGCGTACAACATCATTAAACCATATAACGGCTCGATCATTATTTACGTGGTAATATACATCACCAGCTGAATTGGTATTACCATTGCTGTTCTGAGGGTTTAAATCATCAAAAAAACCAAAAATTGCAGGTCTAGGGAGTGTTGCAGAAGGAACTTCCTCATTCAACCAGACCGTCTCATTTGAGCTTTGCCATCCTATCCAACCGTTTGCATTTACTTGAACATAATTATATGATTCATCATAAAATGGGAATAAAAAAGGTAAATCAATAGCCTGATCTGCAAATTGGTCATTGTGATAAAGAGGCAACTGTGTACCTATTTCGCTAATATCTATCCAATCACTTTCTGTTCCTGGCTGCTCTTCGGATAAAGTTGTCCAGAAATATCCCCCTCCATCCGGTCCAGCTAATGGACTATCGAAAGGTGCTGCACCTCCAATTTCAACTTCATAGCTTAATACAGTTTCTTGATCACCGGAGTTTGAAATCTGGATAGATTGACTTTGACTGTCGCCTACCCCCAGATCAAAATTTAAAGATTCAGGATTAACAGATAACTCAGGAAGTCCAAATGAAATAGAAAATGAAATGGTTTCTTCAGAACCAGTTACATTATAAATATTTAAACCACCATCGATTGGGTTACCGTCATTGTAAAGATAACATGAAGGATCGGTATTATCATTGAACTCCGTAAAGCCATAATCAGCACTAAATGGCGCTTGATCAAAGTTACCAACATTATTAACAGTACCTCCAGGTCGGTACACATACAGTTCATCCGGTGGACCACCAGCATTTCCATTTCCGGCATTTGGATTAATTCTATAAATAACGAGACCATCACGACTTCCTGGTGCATTCTGATCGTACATACCTTCTTGTTTTCTATACTCAACCACAAAATATTCCGTCTCTGAATTTGGTGAAGCTATTTTAAAAGCATTATTTGTTTGCTCATGCAATGAATTAAGGGTGTATGTACCACTTTGGGTAATTTCCGGAATATCACCCCAATCAAAATATTTCCATTGGGTAAATGCACTTGGAAATTGAGGCGGGTTACCATTGGAAGCCATTACATCCCAACCACCAACTGGAGTTGGAGCTCCATCACCGGCGTAGTGATAATAATCAGGTGCTCCGAGAACATGTCCAAATTCATGACAAAGAACTCCTACATTAAAATACCAAGACTCAGAAAGCATAAATAAATAGTCATTAACCAAGGATCCATTGATCGTTACAGACTGAGAGTACATGGACCATCTATGAGGCCATAATAAATCCGACCATCCACCAGGCTCACCATAAACAACAAAAGATACAGCATCCACAAAGCCATCATCATTTGCATCAACATCAATTAGTGGAGATATATTTGTTGAGATAGAGTTGAGCGCATTTGCGAGTAAAGTATGCTCCCTTGTCGCTCGATCTGTATCTCCATTATACCCCTCAATATTAGAAGCTGAGTAAGGTTGATAATAAGCTCTATTATTTTGGTCAACATATGCGGTATTGGTACCTGTAAATGTCCCAGGATAATGAAACGTGTTGACGAGAAGGCTATCATGGGATATATCCAAAAAGTAATGCTTTAGTGATGGCTCGTCAGCATCGGTTTGAAAGACAGCATCATAATAAGACCTTGGTGATGGAAAATCTGGATCGTCTGCAAAACGTATAAAAACATTGATCTGAGCAATCTCTCCGGTACTTGGAGCATCCCTAGAAGGTCTTGAGCTAGAACCATGACCATAGAATTCTTTTCTATCTAGGTAAGCATCATGACTTAGATGTAAACCTCTTTCGATATTAACTTCATTCGGATTTATCGATCCAACTCTATTATTTGTGGGTACTAAATCACCTTCTGCATTAAGGTCAGCGTAATAGAAAAATCCATCATCGGGGTTATGCACAATAGTAAAGTTATCATCATCATGGAGCCTTCGAACATATTGATCGCCGGAGATAAGACACTCTATTGTTGAACCATCTGGTTGCGAAAGAGTACGCGGTATGTCGTTGAACCAGGTTGCACTTAGAACAGATAAAAACAAAGTAAGAGCTAATTTATTTTTCATGATATACATACGATAACTTAATTACATAGCACCCTAAAAATTAAACTCTATTTAAGCATTATCATGCTCTTGACCTGAACAATAGTTCCATCCAAAACAAAAGAGTATAAATAAAGACCACTTGCAAGCACACTGCCTCGATTATCCGTTCCATCCCAAGTATAAGATGTTACCCCTGGAAGAATATCGCCAGCATACAGCTGATTGACCTTCTGACCATTCATATTATAAATATTAAGGGAGCCATTTAGCTTCTTATGAGAAGATATTTTAATTGTGGTCGTGGGATTAAAAGGGTTTGGATAATTCTGAGATAATGAAAAATCAGTCGGTAATACAGGTTCAATCTCCAAAAAATTTAGAGTAGCTCTAATCTGATGAAAAACCTGTCCGTTAACCGATGAATGAGTCGCTAAGAATGAGCCTTCTGACCACTCAGTTAATTCATACTTAATTTCTTCATGGCCTAGTACTCCAAGAGGAGTCGTGAACCTTCTAAGGAATATTAACTTGTTTGATTCTTTATTAAAATTATGGTAATGATAAGACCATTCTAAATTATCATTAAACAAAAAGTCAGAGGAGGAATGATAGGTGTAAAACCCCTCCCTATCACCACCTTCACCTATTTGAATAGAGATATTTCTGTATTCATATGAAGATCCAGGAGAAGTTAAGTCTTCTGTCCCTGTCCAATGCCCTAAAAAGTCTTCACCGGACTGCGAGAAAGCAATACCCAGTAAAAGCAAAGATAAGATTAAATGGTTTTTTATCAATTTTATGTTCATCATAATACAATCTAGACAAACAAAATATACATCTATAAACACTAAAGAAGGAATAGAGATCCCTACCATAGTGCTTTAAATCACTATTTCATTAAGATCATTCGATTTGATCTCTGCTCTTTTGAGTTTTTCAGAGTATAAAAATAGATACCGCTAGGAACCATTAAACCATTTAAATCTTTAGCATTCCATCGCAGAAAGTATGTACCTGGTTGCTTTTTTTCTGAAAAAATAGCATCAATTAGTTTTCCAGATATATCATAAATAGTGAATTCATAAAGATCATATTCAAAGATTTCATAACGTATTTCAGTCGATGGATTAAACGGATTTGGATAATTTTGTGATAAAATAAAATTTAAAGGTACCACAGCTTTATCTACAAACAATGCTTCCTCACAACTTGGTTCATAGGCACCCAATACTCCATCAAGGTTTGAGCTTGTTAAACACGGTGATGTATCCTGAAGATTAAAAACCGATGACCCAAGATCACAATATAGTGGATCTACATTCATATTCATTCCCGAGTCAGTTAATAAAATTATCGATAAATCTTCGATGATGGACACCCCACCCTGAATATTTGTAAAACCTATTTCTAGGGAAGTTAAGCCACTCTCTTGCGGACTATAGAATAGTTCTCCATTATTAGACCATAAAATTGAATTATAAATAGTAACGACGGAGCTATGCATAGAAAGAGCCGAACCGACACCAGCAGTATTGTTTGCAAAAGTAACTTGGTCTAAATTTAAAGAACCTTGATTCGAAACAATAGCACCACCATAATCATAACCATTATTCCCCTCAAACGATGTCCATTCTAGATTTACTAAACCACTATTTTGATATAATGCACCACCTTCAATGAAAGCTTCATTTTCTGATAATGTTGAATATAAAATATTAAAATTTGAATTCTGACTATAAATAGCTCCGCCCCAGTAGGCTATATTATTTTTTAGGGAAACATTCGTCAGGGTCGGTTCACCGCCTGATATATAAATACCGCCACCAAAGTTTGCACCATTGTTTCTAATCGTAAGATTTTTTAGTTCAGCATTAGATTCAAAGAGATATACTCCACCACCGATTTCAGCGGTGTTATCTTCAATAATTAAATCACTCAAAGTTGGAGAACAATTGGAGATTACAATTCCACCACCATAGGGTTCAGAACCACCCCTAAAAGTTAAACCTCTAATTGTGGCATTGTTATTTGAAGAACCGTTTAGAACAAGACAACTTCCGCCAATAGAACTGGACCCAAAAACTGTTTCTTCAATAAGACTCATATCTTGTGCTTCAAAAGCCATCGATTCAAGGATAAGATTTTTATATTCAAAGTCTATTAGCTCTGTATAAATACCCTCTTTCAATCTGATTGTGTCTCCATCAACAGAAGCGGTAATCGCCCTTTCTATCGAACCATAAGGCGCATCAATACTTCCATCATTTACATCGTCCCCATTTATGTCTACATACCATACAGGTCCAACATTTATGGGCCCACATCCAGAGGTAAAACAGCCGACCAAGCTTCCATCTTCACCTCCGTAGAGACAGGGCGAATTTTGTCTTATATAATAATTGCCTCCAGGTGCATTACAAAAATAAGGTTCTTCATCTATGTTGCCGGTTCCCCACTCAATAACACCATTTTCATTATCATCAATAGAATCCTCGGAGCCCTGAATTAAGCTGTAATTAACACTCATCTCTACTTCTTCACCATCAGATCTAAAATAAATGGGACTAGAGCCATTACTCCAAATAACAGAATTCAGTACTACCAAGTCACTATTATCTCGTAAATAGATACCATCCCCGTACAGTCCAGCAGTGTTGTTCGCAATAGTAACATTGCTAAAAACAACGCTTGAATTATTTCTGATATAGGTACCGCCACCAGAACTAGCTAGATTATTGGCTAATAACAGAAATGAAAAATCAGGATCTGCATTATTCACATATAGGCCTCCGCCCAACCCCTCTGCTTCATTTCCAATTAACCGTATGTTATTTCCTTCGAGATCTGAATTATCTTTAAGAGAAATCCCACCACCTGAATTATTTGCTAAATTTTCTTGAAAAAGAACATTATCCATGATAGGTGTGGACTCGTTGCGTAGATAGCACCCCCCTCCAAATTCTGCAGTATTATTAAAAAAAGTACAATTATAAAACTGAGGATTAGAAGTTTGCCTTGTATACAATCCACCTCCAACATCATCCGTTGTATTTTCAGAAATTGTGCACCCATAAAAAACAGGTGAAGCATTGTAGCAAAATATTCCACCACCACCACCTTGGTTGGCAACATTATTTTGAATAATACAATCCTTAATGGTCGGTTCACTTTCCTCACAATAGATTCCACCACCATAGGTGTAAAAAGATCCATTATCATCTGGATCTTCTTCGTTTCCATTTCCATTTTGAAGCGTAAATCCCTGCAAAACAGAACTATTTGATTCACTATTATTAAATGTGGCAACACTACCATTTTGTTGGGCATCAATTATTGTCAGTCCAATCAACAAAGAATCATTATCTAAAATGTAACGCGAGGTTAGAACTATAGCTTTACCATTAAAATCAATGGATTCATCATATTCGCCGGGAAAGACAATAATGGAATCTCCATCAGATGAGGAATTGATCGCTGATTGTATAGTAGAAAAATCGGCAGGAACAAGATATGTTTCTGCAAAGGTAAACGATAGTAAAAAGAGTATTAATGGATATATTTTTTTCATTTTTATATGGTTAGTTATATTTCAAATATATAGAGAATTATTCAACTATTTTAGGATGAATTTTGATATTTACGATGTTAATTTTCGACCCTTAAATTGATAAACATATAAAAAGAAACGAATATGATTGTATTAATACCTAAAGAAAACTCAAAAAATGAGCCTCGAGTCTCTGCCACGCCAGATACAGTAAAAGATTTAATAAAGTCAGGACTGACGGTACACATTGAATCAGGTGCCGGTACGGAGTCTTTTAAATCAGATGATGATTACAAACAAGCCGGTGGAGTTATTATTGATTCATCTAAAGATATTTACTCTAATGTTGATATTGTATTAAAAGTCCTCGCTCCGTCCTCAGAAGAAATAGAATCACTTAAGGATGAATCTACAGTGATTTCTTTTTGCCAGACAACGCGAGAACTTGATTATGTAAAAGCTCTTAAAGAAAAATCCCTTACAGGATTTTCTATGCATTTGATACCCAGAACAACCCTGGCACAAAAAATGGATGCTCTATCTTCCCAAGCAAACATATCTGGTTATAAATCTGTACTCATGGCTGCAAACAGGCTAGGTGTTTACATGCCCCTTTTGATGACAGCAGCAGGAACGATTAGACCTGCTAAAGTTCTTATAATCGGAGCAGGTGTTGCTGGACTGCAGGCTATCGCAACAGCAAAAAGGCTTGGATCTCAAGTTGAGGCTTTTGATGTAAGGCCCGTTGTTAGAGAGCAGGTTGAATCACTGGGAGCTAAATTTATTGAAGTAGAATCAGATTCAGATGATGGAGTTGGAGAAGGTGGATATGCAAAAGAAACCTCCGATGAATACAAAAAAAAGCAGAAAGAGTTAATGGGAGAGCATATCAGTAAAGCAGATGTAGTCATCACCACAGCCCTTATTCCAGGACGACCTGCACCTATGTTAATCCCAAAATCAATGGTTGAATCCATGAAGCCAGGATCCATCATCATGGACCTTGCCTCTGAAAATGGTGGAAATTGTGAATTAACACAAAAAGACAAGATTGTTCATTTCAATGAGGTCACAATTGATGGAACTTCCAATATACCAGGAACCATGCCTGTTCATGCAAGTGAGCTGTATTCTAAAAATATCGCAGCTTTTCTTAAGTACATGGTAAAAGAAGGACAATTAAACATAAACACAAACGATGAAATTATATCTGGGGCTATGTTTACCCATAAAGGTGAAATAACAAATCAACAGACGCAACAAGCGTTAGAGGATTAACAAATAAAATGGATATCAACATTCTAACCGTATTTATTTTAGCTATTTTTGTTGGAGTTGAAATTATAACAAAAGTACCGCCAACCCTGCATACGCCTTTAATGAGTGGTTCCAATGCAATCTCTGGGATTGCAATTGTTGGTGCAATCATCTCTACAGAGATTAATGGTGGAGTGGGTACTTACTTAGGCCTGCTGGCTGTTATTTTAGCAACCATTAACGTTATCGGTGGTTTTATGGTCACAGATCGAATGCTTAAAATGTTTAAAAGAAACTAAGGAACCTCTATGCTTCTCTCAAATTTATCTTATGTACTTGCCTCGGTTTTATTTATTCTCGGAATTAAAAAATTAAGTCATCCCAAAACAGCGAGACAGGGAAATGCTCTCGCTGCTTTAGGTATGTTTATTGCAATTATTGCAACCCTATTATCCAATGGACAAATTGATCTCAAATTAATTCTTATTGGAGTTTTAATAGGTTCAGCTATTGGTGCTCTTTTTGCAATAAAAGTAGAAATGACTCAAATGCCACAAATGGTGGCAATTTTTAATGGATTTGGTGGTGCTGCTTCTGCTTTGGTTGCCTCGGCCGAATTTTTAAAGAACGGTGACATGAGTACTTTTACAGTCTCAACCATTATTATCTCTGTCTTTGTAGGCACACTCACCCTAACAGGAAGTTTTATCGCATTTGGTAAACTACAGGGCTTTATTAGTGGACAACCGATTGTATTCCCAGGACAACAACTAATAAATGCTATATTAGCATTAACGCTTCTAGTCGTCGCGTTCTTGCTCGTTCAAAGTCCTGGTGAAATAAATTACTTTTACTACCTTGTTGCATTTTCTGCTATTATTGGAATAACGCTAACGATTCCTATTGGTGGCGCTGATATGCCAGTTGTTGTTTCATTATTAAATTCATATTCTGGTGTTGCAGCTGCTGCAACGGGATTTGTACTTATGAATAACGGACTAATTATCTCTGGGGCACTTGTTGGTGCATCAGGATTAATATTAACCAACATTATGTGCAAAGGGATGAACCGAAGTCTTGCAAATGTTATATTCGGTGCTGTTGGATTAAAAACAGAAGCCACCGAGAATACATCGGGTAAACAAATTACAATCAAAAGCTATTCAACAGAAGAAGCTGCTATGATTTTTGATGCTGCTGAAAAAGTTATCATAGTTCCGGGTTATGGACTTGCTGTAGCGCAAGCACAGCATGCAGTTAGAGAAGTTGCTGAATTCTTAGAAAGTAAAAACAAAAAGGTCTTGTATGCAATTCACCCCGTTGCAGGTCGTATGCCCGGTCACATGAACGTGTTACTTGCCGAAGCAAATATACCTTACGAACAACTCAAAGATTTAGATGAAATAAATTCAGAGTTTGAAGATTGTGATGTCGCTCTAGTTCTAGGTGCTAATGATGTCGTTAACCCTGCAGCAAGACATGATACATCATCCCCTATCTATGGAATGCCAATTTTAGATGTTGATAAGTCAAGAACAGTAATCATTAACAAAAGAACAATGAATACAGGGTTTGCGGGAATACAGAATGAATTATTTGGTTTTGATAATTCTATTATGGTATTTGGAGATGCAAAAGATATGCTGCAGCAATTACTTAAAGATTTAAAAGACCTTTAGAGCGTTTGAATTACGTTCAAGAAATTAAAAAAAGAAAAGTTAAGTTGGCCAGTCTAGAGGAAATCCTATATTCTCCTCGTTCTTTTTTTTAATAAAGTATTCTCGTAGTTGGGTTCACTATTCAACTACACAAGAAAAAGGAATCCGTATTTAAACTAAATTTCTCTGATTTTATTCTTCGCTCAAATCAACAAGAACTTTTGATGTTACGGAGTACAGTCCAAGTGTTATATACTTTTCGCAAACAGCTTCAGCATAATCTTCGGAGAAGTATCTACCAACTTTAAATACCTTACCTCCTCGATCTATTACGACGTCTAATTCCGGTAATATTTCTTTTACTGCATTAATTTGTTTGTCATCTTGTGGAACAATATTGACTTCGTACATATTCATCTTTCCACCCTTTTCAGATCCCACATAATGTGCTATCATCCCTGTGAACTCTGCAACAGCCATTTCTTCTTCTTTTGTTACTTCATCATCTGCCTGAGCCATCATATTAATTAGATCTACAAGACCTTCAGCAACCTCTATATCTGGACCTTCGTCTAGATAAGATTGAACAATAGATTTTAGCTCTACAAGGTTTGTGACCTGCTCTGGCTTTCCTGCTTTCAACTCGGGTATTTGAATATCCCATTTCGTAGCAAATTGATTAATAAGATCGATCTCTTCTTTTGCGATGTCATCATCTATCGCGGCTAATTTGACTAAGATATCTATGATCTTTGTCGCGCCCTTTGGACGTAACATGTCGCTTATTAAATCACCCGACTCCTTACCCTCCATTTTTAACGCACGACCAAGTAAAGTGAAAAATCCGAGACCACGGTTTTCTTCCACAAAATAGCCCATACTAATCAATGTAAATGCAATGGCTAGAATCAGACCCAAAATATATTTTATTGAAGATGGATAATCTGCCGTAATAAGAATACTATTCAATAAAAAAGGAACCAGTGTTGCAAAACCAAGCAAGGATGCAACGATTGAAATACTATTCGCAACTTCTGATATTTTTCTTCTTTTCCATACTTTATTTAGTTTTAAATAAAATTGAAAAACAGAAAATAATAGCGCGCTGGTAACAAGTGCTGCTATTATTTTATTTAGTAAGCCTGGTTTTTGATATAGAACGTAAGTGCTTACACCTGCAGAATTTTCATTATTAAAAACATATGATATTTGGAATTTCTCTTCTCCTAATACTCGAATCATGGTTCCACCATCATTAGATAGATTTCCCATATAGTATTCATTCTTATTCTTGAGATTTAAATTAAATATTGAACCATCATCAAAAATAATTTTTATTTTTTCTGAATTTACATCGACCTCGATAGAATCTTTGTTTAAAGACCCAGCATAATATCCTTTCTTTAAATTAAAAGAATCTGCTTTTAATTGGACATTTGATAGGATAGAAACAAATAAAATGATAATGATGTGACTAATTTTGAACATTTCACGAACCCTTATTTAAAATTGGCTTTAATAAATCTTTAACTATCTTCATTGACAATTTCATAGAAAAGTTTGACGGAGAAATCTCTTTCCCAGTTAAACCTACGCTTACAATACTGATATACAATACTCTCCACCATATCTTCATACTCTTCTTTGGTGTAAAGATCTAGTATAGTTTCTAGATATTCTTCTAGTTCTGCTCTTTGTGATTCTGTGGCTATCATAATAATTTATAGTGTTAATTTACAACAATATCTGGAGAGATGGCAGAGTCCGGTTGAATGCGCTTCACTCGAAATGAAGTATGCACTATGTGTATCGGGGGTTCGAATCCCTCTCTCTCCGCAACTTATCTTATTCGTAAAGGTAATCATATTCTAAAATAATATAATAAAGAGAGAAAATAAATGCATGTAAAAGTTTTTGAAATAGTCAAAAGTGGTCTCGATCCACTGAGTACTGAAATTGAAGAAACAGTACAAAATTGGCTAGATGAAAATCATACAATTGAAATCATTAGTACCTCTCAATCACAACATTTAAGAGAGAACACCGTTTTTGTGACGATTTTTTTTAAAGTACATCGTTGAAAAACCGTCTTTTTTCTCGATTCTATTTTTTGCTCATCAATAAACTTTGTAATTTTAAATTATAATTTTCAAACAATAAGGAGTTATTTATGAAGATTTATTCAATCACGATTGTGTCTTTTCTATTTTTAAGCTCACTTTATGCTGGGTGTGGTTCTTGTAAGGTTTCTAATACAAAAGCAAAAGAGCCAGCATTATCTTTCGCTACTTCTGTTGCTAAAGATGGTAGTGTCAAAGGTATGGTTTTAGCTTCCTGCGGAATGTGTAATTTTGGTATGAAGAATCAAAAAAATTGCAGTTTAGCTATTCAAGTAGGTGAAAGAGCTTATACTGTAAAAGGTTCTAAAATTGATGACCATGGTGATTCACATGCAAAAGATGGTTTCTGTAATGCTGTGCGAATCGCTGATGTTGATGGTAAAGTAAAAGATGGTGTTTTTCTAGCCGATGCTTTTACCCTTAAAAAAAATTAGATAACCACAACTCAAGAAGATAACACTGTTGTGGTGTTATCTTCTTTTGAGTTGAAAAAATTCTTTAAGCAGTCCTTGGCATCTCATTTCATTCACCCCACCTTTTACCGCTGTATTACTATCTAAGCGCTTATCTCCACAAAGTTGATACAAAGACCCGCAGCAACCTTTCTTTTCGTCATAAGCCCCAAAAATTAGCCTTGGTATCCTAGAATTAATAATAGCACCAGCGCACATAGGACATGGCTCTTTTGTAACATAAATAGCAGAGTTATTTAACCGCCAATCATCAATTGTAGATGCTGCGGATGTAATGGCTATTATTTCAGCGTGAGCGGTAGGATCTTTTAAACGTTGAGTTTGGTTATAACCCTTACCAATGATATTCTTACCTTGAACAATTATGGCACCAACAGGAACTTCACCTTCTGAAAATGCTTTTTCTGCAAGTTGAATTGCAGCCTCCATCCAAACTAAATCTGTTTTCGTAGAATCAAACAAAGGATGTTAGTTACAGTACCCCCCACCTTGAACATTACTCTCTGTACAGCTTAGGTTATTTTCACCATTAGTACTGGATAACTTATTTTGTAATATTTCTAAATGGTTCGCTAAAAAAGTTCTCCCTGTTATCGTGGTGTAATCATAGTTGAGTGGATACTCATCCAAAAGAATACGATCGCCTT
>Ga0209632_10000968_pt1 | contig 29534 bp, 29 predicted proteins | sample COG_10_FD_184754 | JGI IMG/M metagenome (GOLD analysis project Ga0209632, IMG submission 184754) | Pelagic Microbial community sample from North Sea - COGITO 998_met_10 (SPAdes) (version 2) | ecosystem: Environmental > Aquatic > Marine > Neritic zone/Coastal water | place: Helgoland, sampling... | reverse complement strand
AGAGAAAGTTTGTCTTTCGAGTGACTGAAGCATCTGCAAAACAAAATTCCAGTCATCTTTATTGGGAATAATAATTGAAACCTTTGGATATGATTTATGACTCATAATGCATTATGCCTATAGATAAAATCACTCAATTCAGCAACCAAGAATACTAAAAATTGAGGCATTCACTTTGTGTACATCGTACTTTTCTTCACAATACTGCCTTGACTCCCTACTCATCTCAGAAAGAAGCAATGAATCTGAAAACTTTACCATATAGTGAGCAGCATCAACAAAATCTAGCTTTGGAACTAAAAAACCATTCACACCATCCTTGACAGTCTCTCTGCATCCGTTCACATCTGTTGTAATGATTGGTCTGCCCATTGACATTGCCTCTAGGACTGTCCTTGGAGTACCTTCATTGTATGAAAGCAGCACATAAACGCTGCTCATTTTTATAGCCTTTCTTGGATCATCAATAAAGCCAATATATTCAATGCCGTATTTTTCAAACCAAGAATTTTGAATTTCCTCTAAATCAATTGAATCACTATGAATATCAGGAGCTCCTCCTAAAAGGAATCTTGCACTTGGAATCTTCTCTCTTACAATCTTGCAAGCGTGTGCATATTCTTCCAAGCCCTTAGACTTGATTAACCTTGCTAAACACAGGAAGGTTAGCTGCGAAGGATGTATTTCAGGAGAAAAATAGTCTAGATCTACCCCTGAACCATTCACTACAAATGTTTTTGATTCCTCTGCAAGCTTTAAGTCAAGAAATAAAGATCTGTCATCTTTATTTTGAAAAATAATGTGGGTACTAATCTTCAATGCTAACTTAAAGCCTATTAACCCAACAAATCGTCTTAACTTTGTATAAATTGTATGATTATCAAAAATATGCCCTGTACCTGTAACCAGTGAGACAATTTTAGGAATTCTAGAAAAATAAGATGCAAAAGCACCAAATACCAGAGGTTTGTGTGTGTAAGAGAAGGTAATATCAGGATTAATATTTTTAATTTTTTTAGTCAGCCAAAATAGGCTAATAAAAGATGAGAATGGATTAACGCTTTTCCTTTCAAAATTAATTATCTCAATGTGAACACCTAAGTTGGTTAAAAACTTTTTACTAGAGCTGTTTAAATTTGGAGCTATTGCATAAACTTTAAAATCTTTTTTAATAAATTGCTTGATGAGATTTCCACGAAAATTAACAAGGGAATTTCCATCACCACAGAAAAAAAGAATTGATTGTTGTTTCATGCCGTAGTATTCAGATTAACCCTTCATCGGGCCTATATGATCAAAGTCTTTTAAGATTACTTTTAATTTCTGCAGAGTATATTTATTGCCTAGGCCTAGCCACTGAAATTGTTTGAAATATTTATATAAAGCTGAAAAAAATGATCTATTTTTAATAAAGATTTTTAGTGGCACTTTAAATTCAAATTCAGATAAAAAATCATAAGGATGAAGATAGATTAAAGGAACACAATTTCTTTCTGTACTCTTATTCAGGACTGCGATAATCTTGCTTGTACTAAAAACCCTAAAAAATGTGCCACCTGACTTTAGATTAAATTTTTTAAACCACGACAAGGTAACAATTGGAAATTCTTTGAAATTATGAATATTAAATGGAATCATTTGCATGTAAGCACCATCTTGAATTTCTTTTTCTTGAATTACATAACTTGAATCATACTCAAAATACTGGGCAAGTAATCGATAGATGTCCTCCCTATTCCTTGAAATGGAGAAAGCTGGAGCTCTAAATCCTACTGGATAAGATCCGCATGCAGATTTAATTGCTTCCCTCGCAAGATTAATATTCAATTCAATTTCATCAATTGATTGATCCTGCATTAAATCGTGGAAGTGATAGTGACAGCCTATCTCATGGCCATCTAGAGCAATTTTAGCTAACAGTTGAGGATGAGTAAGCGCAACAGTCCCAGTTGTAAAAAAAGTAATTTTCTTTGAATCTAGATTTTCATTTAAAAACTTACTGATTACTTCATAGCATTTATCAAGTGCTTGAAAGTTAATCTCCGGGTTAAGGCCTAAGTTTCTATGAGTATCGTAGGTAAAGTCTTCTAAATCTACAGAAAGGTAAAATCTCTTCTTCGAAACTTTAGCTTGGTTTTCTGATGGTAACAAAAAATCCTCTTGGGTCTTCGATAATATCTGTATATTCTAGGCATCCAGCATCTCTTAAGCAACCTTCAAGCCTATCTCTAGAATAGGAGTATAGCGGACAATTTTTGAGCCAGTATCTTATTCTCCTTTGAAGACCGAGAAGGCCCTTTTCATTAGGAATAGATATGTATATTTCCTTGCGCGCTTCAGATAATAGCTTTTTTAAGACTGTAACTGGGTCTGAAACATAGTCAAAGAATCCCATCACACATATTGCATCAAACTGCTCATCAAAGGAATGAGTCATATAGTCTGAGACTATATATTTACAAGAAGCATTTGAATTAAATTTAGCAACTTTTTCTTTTGTCAGATCCACCATTTCATCGGCAACATCTAATGCTGTAACCTCTTTGCCTTGATGCAAAAAAGCTATAGTGTGATGCCCAGGGCCACAACCAACATCTAGAACAGAATTTATAGAATCCTTCTGAGTCTCTGACAATGTAATTTCATAGCGTCTATAAACAGCTTTTCTGAACCACTTATCAATTAGTTTATTAAACATGCTTCTAGACTGATCATCTTCAGTATAGATGCTTGAAAAACCCTTTGAGTATGAATTAAAAAATTTTTTAATATCTTTGATATCTTTTTCGTTGGTTTGCATAATTAATTTGATGAACTGAGCATTTAAAGTAAGCACATTTTATACATATCAATGGATATGCTCAAGTAAAAATGACTCTAATTTATCGTCAGGGATCTTGAAAAAATAATAAATTTTGATGAGCAAAAAGTTGTTGACCGATGTTAATAGCGCCATTATAAGTAAGATGCGCTCTATCATATGAAATTAATTTCTGATCAGGAGTGAATATAGGTATTAAGCCTGCATCATCGCCTAATAATTCAAGAAAATCGATATAATTTTTTTTTGGCACTAAATTTTTTGTAAAGCTATTAAAGTTAACTATGTGACTGCTTGGGGTAGCTTTGTATGAATACAGCTTTCTTCTTAAAGGAGCGTTAATATTATAGCCAAAGTCTTTTGGGCCAATAATCACAAATAATTTCTTGCTATCTAAAAGAAATTTTATTTTATTTTCCAGGCATTTTTTTTGCGGCCCATCCTTAAGAAATCTATAAGTTAAAACAATAAAGTCAGACCTCAATAATAATTCATTAGCATTTGAAGCTAAGTCATTAAAATTGAAACAATTATATTTTAGTTTCACTACATCAAAACCATTAAGTAAATTATTTACTTTGCCCATATTTATAAAATCGCTTGAAAAGCTATCTCCTGCAACTATAATTTTTTTCTTTTGATCAGAGGTGTAGTCAAAATTATCTTTAAAGCTATCGGTAGCTGAAATTAAAAATGATATATCTGGATTGGTGATATTTGGTTCATATTCTATTGAATACTTTGAAGAAAGCTCTGGATAGGTTCTATAGAAACCATATGTCTGAGTAAAAACTAAGCCGCTGATTATGCATACAGATAATGCCATTATCATAGATAAAGATAGCATCTTAAGGTTAACGATAGTTTTATCTCTATAAAATTTTTCTATTTTGAAGCTTGCGAAAGCTATGGGGAAGGATAATAGAAACATTGTTAAATACATTAAATTTGATGGCTCAGATAAACTATATATTCTTAAAAAAACATATAATGGTTGATGCCACAAATACAGGCTGTAGCTGATCAAGCCAATAAAAACTAAAAATCTCAGGCTCAAGAAGCTTCCTACAAAAGTATCCCGATGTCCAAAACTGATAATCAAAAGGGTTCCTATAACAACTGAGAGTCGATTGAAGTTGATGAGCCTTAGATCATCAAAAAAAAATATAATTGGTGCAAATACTAAGAAGAAGCCTAGTAATGAGAAAGCTTGCTTATAAAAGTATTTAACCGAGGTGAAGTATTCCTGCGATAATAAAAAGCACAAGGCAAGCGCTCCCCCAAGACCAAGCTCCCAGATCCGAGATGGTAAAAGATAAAAATCAGCCTCAGGATACTGCCCTTGTATACTAAAAGAGAATGCCAAACTTAATAAAGAAATTAAAAGAAAGAGGTAGATAGTTTGCACATATGAAAATTTCCAAATAAAAAAAACAAGCAATGGAAAAAATATATAATATTGCTCTTCAACTCCTAGGCTCCATGTATGCAATAGCGGCTTAAATTCTGATGATAAATCCCAATAACCAGATGTTATGAATAGCAGGATATTATTTGATATCAATGATGTGCTGATAAGGCTTTGGCCAAAATTTTGAAGATCATCTGGCTGCATCATGAGGGCTGCAAATGGAATACAAATTATCATCATGATGAACAGAGCGGGCATAAGCCTCCTCACTCTCCTTTCGTAAAAATTCCAAAGAGAGAAATCATCCTTAGACTTTTCTATATAGATGATTGATGTAATTAGATAGCCGCTGATTACAAAGAAAATATCTACGCCAAGGAAACCGCCAGATATGAATTGGAAGCCAGCATGAAAGAGCATAACTACAATAACTGCGATTGCTCTTAGGCCATCAATTTCTTTGCGATAGTGCATTCTTTTTTTTAGCGGAAAGATTAATTATTTAATAAAATTAACCCAGTTATCTATAGGCTCCCTAGAAGATGATAATTTATTTATAGGATTATTTTTATCTTCATATCCTATAGCCATACCGCAAAATAACATAAGACTTTCATCGGCTTTTACGAATCTCTTAACCATTTGATGTTTTAATGACCAGCATTCTTGAGCGCATGTAGAAAGCCCTGACTCTTGCGCCAGCAACATAAAGGTTTGTAAAAACATCCCTAAATCTGACCATTGTGGTGGGCCCATCTGCTTATCAATAAAACAAAATAGTCCTACAGGAGCACCAAAGAAATTAAAATTTTTAGCGACTTGCTCAAAACGAGCAAACTTATCTTCTCTTGGTATTCCTAACAAAGAATACATATCCTCTCCAAGCTGATATCTAGAAGATCTGTAGGGTTCAATTAAATTTGGTGGGTATATATCATACTCAGGGTCATCAAAATCAGGATTTTTTTCTTGAAAATCTAAAAATGAATTCATTGATTTCTTATTTACTACATAAATCCTCCATGGCTGAAGATTGCCACCTGAGGGGGATCTAGATGCTTTAAAAAGTAATTTTTTTATAGCAAAATCACTAATTGGTTTTTTTAAAAACCCTCTAACAGATTTTCTTAAAGAAACTGCTTGAGTAACATTCATATTAATATCTTAAAGAGCATTTTTTAGTTTTCTAATTAATGTATTTAGAACTGATTTACTTGTTAAAGCTCTGACTGATTTTCTGCTCTTGACCGCATTCCACACTGAATGGAGTTTTATTTTCATTTGGCTTTAACTAAACCATATCTTAATTGATCGATTCTTTTTCCTTGAAATAAAATATCTTTTATGTAATGCCCTTCCTTTATAAAACCATTTTTTAACAAAACTTTTGATGAGCCAATATTATTTTCATACACACTGGCATATAGCTTTTGAAGCTGGAGGGTTTGGAAAGCAAAATTAACGACCTCTCGAATAATGATAGTTGCAATTCCCTTTCCCCAAAAACTCTTATTGCCAATGATATATGAAATATCTCCTTTTTGGTGGAGAAAATTAACCGGGCCTAGTTTAATATTCCCTATATGGAGATTCTTATAAAAAATTCCAAATAAGAAGTTTTCCTCACTCATCAACATAGTCTGAACAAAGGTTCTGACAGTTTCTTTGGTGTGCTTTATCTCACTTTGCTCAGTGAATTGAACTATTTCTTTATCATTCATCCAAGCAATATAATGCTTGGTTACATCGCCTGGTTGAAGAATTTTGAGAGTTAGATCAGAAGAGGCTTCGATCAAGAAGAATTTTTTGCCTGGACCGCCCATCATTAAATTTCTTTTTGTTTGGCAATTGCATCTTTCAACTCACTAACAGATAAAAACTTATTATTTGAACCAGAATCATATACTTTTCCTTCTGGAAATTGCTTAGCACCAATTGAGAGATATAAATCTCTTAATGGAGAATTACCTTGAGGTAAAATAAGCAAGTAATCTTTAAATTTTACTGTGGTATAGCTATCCGCTGCGCTTATCATCTCCTCATGAATTTTTTCTCCAGGTCTCGTTCCGATTTCTTCAGTTAGCAATTTACTTTCAAAGGCCTCAATCATATCGATGACTCTGTATGAAGGAATTTCTGGTACGATTATTTCACCTCCCTTGGCCTCCATTAATGCCCAAACCACCATACTTACTGCCTCATCTAAAGAAATATTAAATCGAGTCATATCTGAATTTGTAATCTGCAAAGGTTTGCCTTCCTCAATCAATCTTGTGAATAATGGAACTATTGATCCGCGACTTCCAAATACATTTCCATACCTGACAACTGAAAATTTAGAGAGGCTGTCTCCCTTAACATTATTAGAGGAAATTACTAATTTATCTGCGCATAACTTTGTTGCTCCATATAAGTTCACCGGAGATGAGGCTTTATCAGTAGATAGGCTAACAAAAGTATCAATATTATATTTAAGAGCTATATCTAAAAGATTTTGAGTGCCCATGATATTGGTTTTAATAAATTCAGTAGGATTATATTCGGCAACTCCTACATGCTTTAGAGCAGCAGCATGAACGACCAGATCAACGCCCTTCATAGCAGTTTCGAGCCTTTCTTTGTCTCGCACATCTCCAATAAAATATCTTAGAAATGGATAAGCGACATTACTAAATTGATGTAATTGCATGTCATGCTGTTTTAGCTCATCTCTTGAAAAAATTATTAACTTTTTAGGTTGAATATCATTATCAATAAAGTACTGAATAAAAGCTTTGCCAAAAGAGCCTGTTCCACCCGTTAAAAAAATAACCTTGCCTTCAAAAAAATTTTTAATATCCATAATAATCCTTATACCAATTAATAAAGTTGCTTACACCTTGCCTGACATTAGTTTTAGGATTATATCCCAATTCATTTTTTGCAAACGATATGTCTGATTCGGTTGAAACAACATCACCAAGCTGCAAGGGAAGAAATTCGATTTGAGCTTTTTTTTCTAACAACTCTTCTATAATACCAATGTAATCAAGTAGCTTTATTGGGCTGCTGTTACCCAAGTTAAATACTCTAAAGGGTGCGTTACTTATTTCTGGCGATGGATTTTTTGAGCTCCAGTTTAAGTGGTTATTAAAATTATAATCGATACAAGCATAAATACCGTTGGTAATGTCTTCTACGTATGTAAAGTCTCTTACGTGCTCCCCATTATTAAAAACTTGAATAGGCTTACCTTCAAGTATATTTTTAGTAAATTTAAATAAGGCCATATCTGGCCTTCCAAATGGACCATAAACTGTAAAAAATCTTAGCCCTATCGTTTTCATCTCATACATTGAACTGTAAGAGTGAGCCATAATTTCATTTGCTCTTTTGGTAGCTGCATAATATTGTATTGGGTGATCTGCAATATTTTTCTCTTTGAAGGGTTGATTTTCATTGGCACCATAAACACTACTAGTGCTGGCATATATTAGCTGACTATTTGCGTTCCTTGCGATTTCAAGAATATTTGCAAAACCAACCAAATTGCTCATGGTATAACTATGTGGATTTTCAATTGAATACCTAACGCCAGCTTGAGCCGCAAGATTTATTACAACATCAAAATTATCTGAAAAAAATGCAATGTTAGACTCATCAGAAATATCTTTTTTATAAAATTTAAAATTTGGATTAGTAATAAGATTTTCTAACCTGGCTTCTTTTAATTTAACATCATAATAAGAATTAATATTATCTACACCTACTACATGAAATGAATTTGATAATAATTTTTTTGTGACATGATAGCCAATGAATCCTGCGCATCCAGTTAAAAGTACTTTTCTCATAATGAATCAAAATCCTCTTGACCATGAGAATTAGTCATGTCAAAAATGTAACCTTTAGCCTTTGTTAGTTTTCTTATCTCAGAGGGTTCTAAATTTAAATATTCCTGATGAGGCGCTAGAAGTAAAATACCGTCATACTTAAAGCGATTTTCAAATAGTTTTGCAATGAAATTATATCGAGTTTTTTGGATGCAAGGGTCTTTCTGAAAATATGGATCATGAACAAATGGTGTAATATCTTGACGATTGAGCTCTTTAATCACATTGATAGATCCTGAATTTCTGATATCAGGACAATTTTCTTTAAAAGTGAGTCCCAATATAAGAATTTTTGGCGAAGATTTTGTATTTTTCAGCTTTTCTAATACTCTATTAGCAACTCTTGCAGCCACCTTATTATTCGTCTTCCTTCCAGATAGTATCATTCGCGGATTTACACCAATTTGCTTAGATTTATAGGACAAATAATATGGATCAACACCAATGCAATGACCGCCAACTAATCCTGGTCTAAATTTCAAAAAATTCCATTTTGTTCCAGAGGCTTTCAGAACATCTGATGTGTTAATATCAAGTTTACTAAAAATCTCAGATAACTCATTCATTAAAGCAATATTAATATCCCTTTGAGTATTTTCAATTACCTTTGAAGCCTCTGCTACCTTAATTGAGGTTGCAGCAAAAACCTCTGCTGTTATAACTCCTGCATATAAATCATGAATAAACTTTAAAGATTTAGCATTAGAGCCACTAACAACCTTATTAATTTTTTCGAAAGTATGTACCTTGTCGCCAGGATTAATCCTCTCAGGAGAATATCCTACAAAAAAATCTTTGTTCAATACTAGTTTTGATCCTTTTTTAAGAAGAGGAATACATACTTCTTCTGTGCAACCTGGATAAACTGTGGACTCAAAAATGATAACTGATTGCTTTTTCATCACTTTGGCTATTGATTTGCAAGCAGATTTTAAAGCAGATAAATCTGGTTGGTTTTGAAAATTTACTGGAGTTGGAACCGTAACTATAAAAACGTCAATGCTATTAAGGCTTTCAATTTGATTAAAAAACTTTATCTTGGAATTCTTTAGCTTGCTATTGCTAAGTTCTAGAGTTCGATCAAAATTATTTTCTAACTCTTTGATTCTTTCATGAGAAATATCAAATCCAACAGTTTGATATTTTTTTGAAAATGAGACTGCCAATGGTAAGCCTACATAGCCTAGTCCTATTACGCCTACTTTAATTTTACTTAAATCTTTCATTAGATAATTTGAAGGTGAATCTATATAAGTGTTTATTGGTATTATATGCTCTTATTGCAAAAGAAATGTAATGCTAAATCCATTTTCTAGGATCGATCAGCCCACCTTCGTTAACAGCAAATTGGTTAAATTGCCCCCCCTTCAAAACACTCCTATCATGGTAGAGTTCACTCAATTCTTCTGGTGATGTAACGCCAACTACATACCCATCTAAAAAATCAATGGAATCTATAAACGCCAAACAAGCTTGTGGTGATGATATTTCTTGCACTCTGCAAAACTCAAACCAACTCTCAAAATTCCTAGACCACTTGTTAAAATAAGGAATTGATTTGTATTTTTCGGTTACCAATAATCCTTGCATATAAATTGATCTGGCATAAGTAGATATCCCCTGCAAATTTAATTTTTTTAAAAAATTTTGAGAGATAAATACTTGATTGAAAGGGTTAAGGGGGAACTGAACCAAGTCAATAGAAATAAGGTTCATTAATTGCTCGAGCTCCTTAGGAGAATACACTGAAGCTCCAAAATTTTTTATCACACCATTATCTTTTAAAGATTCAATGAATTTTCTAACATCATCATTGAAATTTTCTATGAAGCTTCCCACATCATGAATAAGCAAATTATCTATAGAAGATAATTTCAAATTATTCATACTTTTTTTTATTGAATCAGATGCTTGCTGAATATAATCTTTTTTAGATAAGTCATGAATTGAGGGTATCTTGGTAGTAACGTTAAATAAATTTGAGTCAAGGCCAATAATTTTTTCAGCATTTGCATAGTCTGGTGCTGTATCTATGTCCCTGCCTCCCAAAATATAAAAGCTATTTAGCAATTTGTGCATATCTACGGTCTCTTTGGTATTAGTCACCCCATATCCGGAAATAGATTGAGCGGTTCCAAGAATTATTTTCTTAGCCATTAATTAATTGATTTAAAGAAATTTGCATATGGAAATTCTAATCAATATGATTTAAAAATAAATTTTTCATCTGCTCGATTATTGAATTATCTAGGCTATATGGAGAGTAATTAGGTAACTTGAGGGATAATTTAAGCTTATTGAGAACGAAATTAACGAAAGCCTCATTTTCATCCAATGCTTTTGTTTTGCTAGAAATGGCTAGTTGCACATTTTCCCTAAAATTTTTAAGATTTGTGCATGGTATTGAGTTAGAAAAATTAACATAATCTGCATCTCCAAATACAAGGACATTTTTTGCATGGCAAATTGCTTCGAAGCCAGCAGTTCCAGAGATAGTAACAACAGCAAGAGACTTTTTTATTAGCTCATGAGGATTTGTGTTTGCAGGGACAAATACAACGTTTGGCAATGCTGCAATTTGGTCGTAAAAACCAAGCTCATGACGTCCCTCAGCAACCTTGTGCTCTTTTACATACAAATACACGTCACTGGGTAATACCCTGGATATGAGCTTTAAAAGCTCAATCTGATTATAACACCACCTCCCCCACATAAGGGTTGAGTTCTCTGGATGAAGATGTAATGGATAAAATAAAAATTTATTTTTACTAATTTGCTCAAAGTTCTGAATATGATTATTTAGCTCTTTGATGCTTTTCGATCTGTTTAAAGCATTGAAAATAGCTTCCTTGATCGGGATATATAATTGAAGGTATTTATTTTTTGAATCTAGATTTGCCAAGATTAGGTTAGCGAAGCTATGCACCTTTTTCAAGAGCGGCTTATTAGCCACCATGGCCGGATCAGAGGCATAAGATGGAACTTTGTGATGCTCTACTTTTTCTGTAAGTAATTGCAATATATCGTTATATTTAAAATTTATAAAAGGGCTTTTAAGATCATACATATCCGCATTTTCTGCACTTCCATTTAACCTTGAAGTGAGATAGAAGTAATCCTCGACTCGTGCGGAACATAAATAAAAAAAAGGAATTTGCATATTTTTTGAAGTCATGAAAGCTACATAGCCAATACTATCTGACATTGCATAGCTAAATATTCTATCAATATCTTTTTCAATAAGAAATTGTCGAAAACCTCTTCGAAACTTCTGAAGGAGGGGTTTGACATCTATATTTTTTTTGTGAAGCCGATCAGCAAGAACAGCCTCATTTAAATTAATGCCATAAATTGAATCATCAAAGTCACCATCATCAAAATTGCAGTGATTAACAACTTGTTCATATGAAATATAATCGAATTCTGCGGAAGTCTCCGAGCTATCTAAGAGAAAAAATATTGGATTTATTTCTGGATTTTCAGCAACGCACTGTCTCGCAATTTCGATAAACTGCTTTGGGGAATGGGATGGATAGAATAATATATTTTTTTTCATGAAAAGATTTAGTTCATTCGCTTAAAGCCTTCAGATGCGTCTGAAAACTCCATTTGATCATGCAAGGTTTTGCCTGGAAATACATCGCTAATTATTTTAAATGCTTTTTCTAGAGCTTCAATGTAAGAGCTAACTTTATCAGGTGTATGTGCAATAGAAATGTAAACAGTATTTGTGGCTAAAAAACCTTCTTTAAGCATAAATTCAGTTATAAAACTTTTATAGTGATTGTTATGCATACTTTTAAAAGTAAAACTTGGCATAGAGTCTAATCCACCAATAACAAGATCAAGATTATATTTTTTAGATAGTTTTTCCCACGATTTTTTAATTCCCCTGCCTATAGAAGGAATTGTCTCAAAAGTTCTATCTCTTTCCATAATCTCCAGCGTTTTTAAAGATGCAGCAAAGCCCGATCTTTCAGACCAAAATGTGCTAGAAATAAAAGAATCATTTGCTTTATTCATAACTTCTCTTTTCCCTATAACTGCGCAAATTGGATGTCCATTTCCAATTGCCTTCCCAAACATTGCTATATCAGGAAATACATTATAGCTCTGATGGAGGCCTCCAAAATTTTCTCTGAAGCCCGAAGTGCACTCATCAAAAATCAATATTACACCATGGTTCGTGCAAAGGTTTCTCACAGTCATTAAGAAATTCTCTTCTGGCTCGATATTTCGCCTAACTTCCATTTTGATAATGCCAACACCTTTATTAACAATTAAGTCTTCTACAGCATCTATATCATTATATTCGAAGGTATGTATGTAATTTGCGAGCTCTTCTATAACTCCCTTTGATTTAAGGCCAGTCATTAGATGATTATTTAAAGAATTAGTCTCTGATAAGTTGGCTGCAAGATACCAGTCATGCCAACCATGATAACCGCAAACTCCCACTATAGAATTTTTTGCAGCTGCACGCGCTATCCTTATTGCAACAGCATTTGCTTCACCGCCTGATTTTGTAAATTTTGCCATATCAGCCCATGGGTTTATTGAGACTAACCTCTCAGCCAGCTCAATCTCTTCAGGGGCATTTAACGTTGAAACTATTCCATTCTCAATAGAGTGAATAACTGCAGCAGTTACCTCATCATTAGCATATCCGAGGATACATGGACCTACTCCCATCAGAGACATGTCAATAAAATGCTTATGATCTGTTGTCCAAATCTCACATCCCTTTGATTTTTTATAATATGTTGGCCATCCATTATCGCCAAGAAAATTGTCAGGTCTTTTTGAAAAGAAATTATTTCCTCCTGGAATTATTTTCTTTGCTTTGTCCCATGTATTTTTTTTTGTCATACTATTAAATCCTTATTGGTATTCCTGCTGTCTTGACATGAGATCTTGCCTGAATTGGGCTCTGATCTCTTAAGCAAAAGTATGTCCCTGCAGCTACAGCATCTGCACCACCTAACTGAAAGCCTTCCACAAAATCGTCTGCTGTGCCAACTCCTCCTGATATGATAATTGGAATCTCTAGAGTTTCACTAATTTCGCTGCATACTTTGTAATTAAGCCCATTGCCAAAACCATCTCTTTGAACATCGCACAAATGCAACTCTCCAGCACCAGAGTCTTCCAGCTTTTTGCAAAAATCATTCAAATGTATTTCTGTAGGAGCTCCTAATTTCCAATTATAAATGACAGGGTTGTTGTTGACTGTACAAAAATCAAGAGAGCCAACCACGCACTGAGCACCAAAATTTTTGGAGGCATTTGTTACAAAACCGAAGTCATCTAAAAGCGAGGAATTAATAGACACTTTATCACATCCGGCATGAAGCAATTGTTCAAAGTGCTCTAATTTTGATACTCCCCCTCCAACACAAATTGGCATAAAAATTTCTTGGCTCAACTTATCTAGCAAAGTCAGAAAGATGTCATTTTCATCTAAATTTTTACCTGATATATCGGTAAAAATTAATTCATCTGCAAAATTTGCTTCATAAATTTTTGCCTGAGAAACAGGGTCTCCCACTGCAATTTTTTTTTGGTAACCTTTAGTCGTAACAAGAATTGCTATTTGCTCTTCTCCTATTTTTTTGGTTTCTATCAATAACTTAGGAATTAATCGTTTTTTTAGCATGAGTCTTATCTATTTAATTAAGAAACATCTTTAAAAAATTTAAGCCATTGGTTTGACTTTTTTCTGGATGAAATTGACATGCGAGGATGTTGTCATTACGCACAGATGAGACAAATGTTTGAGAATGAGTTGTCGATGTAAGAATTAGATCTGATTTCTCTAATGCAAAAGAATGATCAAAATAAAAATCATATTCTTTGTCAGTATTGAACTGAACAGATGGCTTAGAGAAATTAACTGAATTCCAGCCGACATGAGGTATTTTCATCATTTCATTTTTCTCTAATTTTTTAATTTTGCCTGCAAGCCAGCCAAGACCCTGACTTAAACCACCCTCCTCACTTGATTCAAATAACATCTGCATACCAACACAAATTCCTAATACAGGTTTTTGATATGTGAAAATATTTTTTTCTAAATAGCTCAAAAGGCCAGATTCTCTTAAATTATTTACACAATAACTAAAGCTACCCACGCCTGGAAGAGCAATATGAGTTGCATGCTTAAAATCATCTGGAGTATTTATAAAAAAAGGCTGGGCATCAAGATGCATGAAGGCATTAAATAACGACCTTACATTGCCGCAGTTATAGTTGACGATACCTACCTTCAATTTTAACTTAAGAGGTAATCTCTTTCCATTTAATTAATTGAACTTCTGTTTCTTCCCTTGGCATACCTGAATGTCTTTCCCAGCTATCGAAATCATGAGTTTTTTTCCCAGGTGTGATTTTAGACCTGTCAAATTGCCAAGGAGAGATTTTGTGGCTAGATGCAATTTCATAGAATTCATCTTCGTTTAAACCTAAGGATTCAAGAAAAATATCAAGACTAGGAGGTCTTTTTCCTTCATATTCATCAATATTTTTTAATGCTTTTTCACGAGAAATTTTATCATGTCTTAAATCAATAGCTGAAAGATGTGAAGGCCTTGTATAACCTCGTTTTATATATTTAATATAATCTCGGACTCCTTGCATGTAACATTCAATTTTTTCAAAACCATATTCTGGAGGCACATTCTCAACCTCGTCACCAGTCCACCCTAGCTCATCCATAATAATCTGTGACTGCTCTTTAACATTCCACTTAACGTAGGATCCCAGGCATACAGATCTATAACCAAGCGCTTTAAGATCATTCAAAGGAGGATATGTAAATGCTTGAAGGTCTCGCTTTTTGACGGCTCCATCGAGACGTATGTACATATCTTCTGCAGTTATTCCTAGATTTTGAAATCGATTAAAACGAGTTTCATCAACAGTCTCAATTTCATCGTCGTATGAATAGTAAGCAGAATATTCTGCAGATGGTTCTCCCCAAAATATTAAAGGTATCTTCTTTTCAAGAGCTATCCACATTGGATATGCGAAGATGCCTGTATGACAATGCCAGCAAAAATCACCTTTCTCAATAAACGACTGGAGCATTAATTTTCTTACAGTCTTCCAATTACTCCTATATGACAAAATATCTACCCCAAGCTCTTTGCAAACTTTTTTAACATTGTCTTGCAGATTTTGTCGCATGAATCCATGATCGTACTGAACTACCAATGGATTTAAACCATATTCTTTAACTAAATAGTAAAGGGTCCACGTGCTATCTTTGCCTCCACTAAATGGAACCATGCAATCATATGTCCCTTTACCTTTATATTGACTAATGAGTTCGTCAAGACTTTTTTTTCTAGAGCCCCAATCTATGGCATCTCTTTTATCTTGATTTAGGCATATGTTGCAAACCCCATCACTGTCAAAAGTAATTGTTTCATGCGTCTCAGGAAGATTGCATTTTGTACATCTAATCATGTTTTAGCTAAATAATAATTTGTCACATTATATACCAACCATTTTATTAATATCATAGAATTATGTATAACAAGTCTGCGATAAATTCCTTCTTTAAAATATAATATAATATACGTTTTGTTATCTGCAGCACATCTATATGCATAAATTAAAAATATGAATGCTCTTATCCTTGGCGGAACCGGATTGCTTGGAAAAGCTTTTGTGTATCGCTCTGCTGATTTTGGCTACAAGCCTATTACTTTGGCAAGAAAAGGGGCGGATATAAATATTGATGCCTCTGTAAAGGAAAATCTTTATTCTGCGATTGAGTCAGTCAAGCCTACCTTGATAATTAACACTATTGCGCAAACAAATCTTCAATCTTGCCAAGAGTCTCCTCGGTCTACTTATCTCATTAATTCATATATACCATTATTAATAGCTCTTTATTGCGCTGATAAAAAAAATATAAAGTTTTGCCATATATCAACTGATCATTATTTTAATGGGGATAAAAACAAACTTCATGATGAAAAAGCTGAGGTGATACTCAAAAATGAATATGCAAAAACTAAATATGCAGGTGAATGTTTTGCTTTAAGCGATCCTAATGCATTAATTTTAAGAACGAATATTATTGGTTTTAGAAACTGGAAAAATAGACCTACATTTGTTGAATGGGTATTAGAAAATTTAATTAAAGAAAATTCTATAACAATGTTTAACGACTTCTATACTTCAAGTCTTGATGCTAGAACTTGTGCTCGAATCGCTTTTGAACTGTTAGATCATAAAGCGATGGGACTGTTCAACGTTGGATCAACTGAGAGCTCAAGCAAAGAAAGCTTTATAAGAATGCTAGCAAATAAATTAAAATTTGATGTAAGCAACGCATCTGTTGGAAGCGTCCACTCTAATACAGATATTCCAAGATGTGATAGTCTTGGACTTGATGTTTCAAAAGCTGAAAAGTTTCTTGGGTATGAGTTCCCTGCAACTCATAATGTGGTAGATGCAATTGCAAAGGAATATGAGCTCTATAAAAATGACTGAATTTAAAATGTTATTCTCAATTTATATTAGGTAGAAAATGAATTTAGCTGTAATTCCCGCAAGAGGAGGGAGCAAAAGAATTCCAAGAAAAAATATAAAAGATTTTTGTGGCAAACCTATGCTTGCCTGGTCAATCTTAGCAGCACAAAAAACTAATATATTCGAGAGGATAATAGTTTCTACTGATGATCTTGAAATAAAAGAAATAGCAGAAAAATATGGGGCCGAGGTTCCCTTTTTCAGGCCCGAAGAACTGTCAAATGATTATGCGGCTACAGCTCCAGTAATAGCTCATGCAATAAATGAAATTAATCTTGGGGCTTATGAAGATCAATGGGTGTGCTGCATATATCCTTGTGCGCCACTGATTTTCTATGAAGATCTTAAAAATTCTCTAGCATTAGCTAAAAAAAATCAAGCTGATTTCGTCTATCCTATCTCTGAATTTGTTGTCCCACCACAATGGGCACTTCGATTAAAAAAAAATAATCATTTGGAATATCTAGAGCCGGGAAAGGAATTAATAAGAAGCCAAGATTTAGAAAAGTTATATTTCGATGCTGGTCAATTCTATTGGGGCAAGGCAGATGCATGGATTGATAAAAAAGAAATGCATTCATCTGGTATTGGTTATCCAATTCAAAATTCTAGAGCAGTAGATATAGATACATTAGCTGATTGGCAAAGGGCTGAAGCCCTTTTTAATTATTTAGATATTTCCAATTTATATCAATGAATATCTAAGATGACATTTTTTGTTTTTGAGGTAACTCTATTTTAATTTTTAGCATAAGGATATAATTATTGCTAATTGAAGGAGATATAATGAGTGATGGTTTAAATCTAGTAAAAGTCGGTAAAAATATTATTGGAGGGGATAATCCAACTTATTTTATTGCTGATATTGCTGCAAATTGGGACAATTCTCTAGAAAGAGCAAAAGACCTCATTTATCTTGCGGCGGAAGCTGGAGCTAATGCTGCAAAATTTCAAAATTTTACAGCCTCAACTATCGTCTCAGGTGCTTCATTTGAAAAAATGGAGGAAAAATTAACACATCAAGCTTCGTGGGATAAATCAGTATATGAAGTATACGACAATGCTTCTTTGCCAATTGAGTGGACAAAGGAGTTAAGAGATACTTGTGATGATGCGGGAATTGATTATTTTACCTCCCCTTATTCTATTGAAGTTTTAGACGAACTACATCAATATGTTGCTGCATGGAAAATGGGCTCAGGAGACATAACTTGGCACGATCATATTGAGGCAATGGCTAAGCAAGGCTTACCATTTTTTATGGCAACAGGGGCATCCAGCAACCAAGAAGTCGAGATGGCAATGTCTGTTGCTCTAAAACATACAAAAGATATTGTACTTATGCAATGCAATACAAATTACACCGCCTCTTTGGAGAACTTTAAATACATTGCTTTAAATGTATTGAAAAGCTATAGAAAAAAATACCCTAATATAGTGCTAGGCCTTTCTGATCATACCCCAGGTCATTCAACTGTTCTTGGCTCAGTGGCACTTGGAGCAAGCGCAATTGAGAAACATTTTACAGATGATACTTCTAGAGTTGGGCCAGATCATAAGTTTTCTATGGACCCTATAACATGGAAAGAAATGGTTCATAGAACTCGTGAACTCGAGCTTGCTCTTGGAACTGAAGAAAAAAAAGTAATGGGCAACGAAGAAAAATCGTCAATCGTCCAAAGAAGATCTGTGCATGCTAAGAATAATATTAAAAAAGGGGATACTATTCTTAAAGAGGATCTCATAATGCTTAGACCAGAACTTTCGGATAGTTTCCCGCCATACAAACAAGATCAGATTATAGGAAAAGTTGCTAAGAATAATATTGAAAAAAATACTCATCTTAAATCTTCAGATATTTCTTGAATTGATTTTATTTAATGAGATCAAACTACTTACCTAAACAAAGTTTTTAACTTATACAAAACTATTCTTGAAATTCCAAAAAACATAGAGGGGAATAATCTAAATTCAGATGTAACTCGGTTTCCAAATCTTGACTGATCAGAGCGAATCTTGATAGAAATTGGTATATTTGAAATAAATCCTCCGTTTAGCGCAATGGTTAATGCTAAATCTGTTCCAATGGAATCATAAGCACTAAATATTTTTTTTATCGAACAAAAATCTAGCCTATAAGCTTTCATGCCGCAGTATGGATCTTGTAAATTCAAAAAACTTTTAGAGAAAATTCCTAAAAATTTTTCACAAAATCTTGGGAAGCTTGATCTCACACCGACCACAAGATCATATCCATTAGATGCATCATTAATAAAAAAAGGTAATCTATCGACTGGTAACTGCCCATCTGCATCAAATGTAATCATAATATCGAAATGATTATTCAGAGCATACTGATACCCCAAGTTCAGCGCACAGTCATAGCCCTGGTTAGCTGATGAATTAATGACTATAGCGCCTGCTTTTTCTGCAACAAAGGATGTATGATCCTTTGAACCATCATTTACAACCAATACTTTTCCATAATTTTTGCAAGCCAGGACAACCTTTTCAATTGTTGCCTCTTCGTTATAGGCAGGTATTACAATTAAAGTATTATTCATCACTAATTCTTAAAGATTAAAATATTAATTTTTTGTGTCGTGAAGTAAAGGAATTAATATAATTAAGAGTTTCACTAGATGGTGAGGATGACTTAACCTCAGTTTTCATTTAAATTATCTAAATATTTATCTAATTCATGCTCCCAAGAAGGCTGCTGGATTCCAAAATTTGAAAAGATTTTGTTGCAACTGAGATATGAATTTGCAGGCCTCTTAACGTTATCTTGATAGCTCTCAGAAGTTACTGAATTTATAACTGGTGTAAAGTTTAGCATTTCCTTTTTTTTTGCCTGTCGGCAAATTTCTTTAGCAAAATGATTCCAGCTCGTCTTGGGATGTCCGCAAAAATGATATGTGCCCCAAGCCACCTCTTGTTTTAAGAAATATTGTTCAGTTATTTTATCAATGCATTGTGCAATTGCTAATGAAGATGTTGGTCCACCAAATTGATTGTCGATAACTGAAATCTCTTTTTGGTTTGTTGCTAAATTAAGAATAGTCTTTACGAAATTTTTGCCATTACCAAAAACCCAACTAGTTCTAATAATTAAATAATCATTAAGAAAACCTCTGATTATTTCCTCGCCTTCTAATTTAGATCGTCCATATGAGTTAATAGGGCTGGCTGGATCATCTTCTGTGTAACTCTCATCTTTATTGCCTTCAAAAACATAATCTGTTGATAGATGGAATAGTGGGACGGAGAATTTTATACAAGCTAGTGCCAAATTTTTAACCCCTAAAGCATTGATTGATCTTGCAAGAGTAATATTTTTTTCAGCCGAACTAACATCGGTATAAGCGGCAGCATTAATCACAAGATTAGGCGCTAAATTTTTGAATTTATCAAGAATTTCATCGCCATCTCTTAGGTCAAGTGCTGATGATGAAAAGCTGTATACCGAATGTTTCATTGAAAGCAACCTATAAACTTCAGACCCAACCTGTCCAGACTGCCCAATTAACAAGATATTCATTTCTTTAAAAAACCATACTCTTTATCTTTGTCAGATAAAATTGGGTCGCTGATAGGCCATTTAATTGCAAATGTTGGGTCATCCCATCTTATACCACTCTCATCTTGGGGGTCATAATATTCAGTACACTTATAAAAAATATCAGCCGTATTGCTGAGCACACAAAATCCATGCGCATAACCTGGTGGAATCCAAAGCTGCTTATTGTTTTCCCCAGATAAATTTACTGCAATATATTTTCCATAAGTTGGCGATTGAGGATTAATATCAGCAACAACATCATAAATTTCGCCATAGGTACATGAGACGAGCTTACCTTGAGGAAAACTTTTTTGAAAATGAAGACCTCGCAAAACTTTTTTACTTGATCTTGATCTATTATCTTGAATAAACTGAAAATTAACTTCATTTTCTAGATACGTAATTTCCTTATAAGATTCGAGAAAAAACCCTCTACTATCCTTGTAAAGCTGAGGCTCTATAATTTTTACTCCATCCAAAATAGTTGAGAAAACTTGCATGATTTAAAGCTCTTTATAAATTTTTCTTAAGTAATCGCCGTATGAGCTTGTTTTGTATTCTTTTATTTTATTTTGAAGTTCTTTTTTAGAAATCCACTGCTGCTTGTATGCAATTTCTTCCAAACAAGCAATCATGAGACCTTGTCTAGTCTGAATGGCTTGAACAAAGTTTGATGCTTCATGGAGAGAATTTACAGTTCCAGTATCAAGCCATGTATGCCCTCTTGCCAAAATTTCTAAATTTAGATTGTTTGCGCTTAAATAAGAGTTATTAACATCAGTGATTTCTAGCTCATTCCTATCTGATGGTTTTAAATTTCTTGCAATATCAACAACATCATTATCATAAAAATACAGCCCAGTGATTGCTAAGTTGCTTGAAGGATTTGCTGGTTTCTCTTTAATGCTAATAACTTTACTGTGATCATCAATCTCAGCAACTCCAAACCTTTCTGGATCACTAACATGGTAGCCAAATACAGTTGCGCCACTAAAGTCATTGCATACTTCCTTTAGTTTTCTAGAGAGCCCACTTCCATAAAAAATATTATCGCCCAGAATAAGACAAACATTCCTAGATGCTATGAATTCACTTCCTAAAATAAATGACTCAGCAATACCTCTGGGCTCATCTTGAACCTTATATTTAAAGTTAACACCTAAATGTGATCCGTCTCCAAGCAATCTTTTGAATGATGCAAGATCATTTTTTGTGCAAACTACCAAGATGTCTCTAATACCAGCTAACATTAAAATTGAAATGGGGTAATAAATCAAAGGTTTGTCAAAAATAGGAATTAATTGTTTCGATATTGCCTTAGTGGTAGGAAAAAGTCTGGTTCCAGTCCCACCAGCAAGAACAATTCCACAAAAATTATTATCTTTCATTGAAGTAAATCCTTATATTTAATTTATTGATTTATCCCACCAGGATTTGTGATCTACATACCATAATACAGTCTTTTCCAGTCCTTCATGAAAATTTATCTCGGGCTTCCATCCAATAACAGAGCTGATCTTTGAGGTATCAATTGCATACCTTAAATCATGCCCAGGCCTATCATCTACAAAAGAAATTAATGAGGCATAAGTATCTAAACTAGAAGATGGCGCAAGTTTATCTAATATTTTGCAAATTTTTCTTACAACTTCGAGATTGTGAATTTCATTATTTCCTCCAATACAAAAATTTTCACCTGAGTTAGCTGACCCAGCAATCTTAATGAGGCAATGAGTATGATCATCAACATATAACCAATCTCTGACTTGAAGACCTGAACCATAAATAGGAATTTTCTTTGCTTGAAGTGCATTAGTTATAGTCTTAGGTATCAATTTTTCTGCATGCTGATAAGGACCATAGTTATTTGAGCAATTAGTGATTATGGTTGGGATGCTAAATGTTCTACACCAAGCTCTTACAAGATGGTCTGAAGAAGCTTTTGAAGCAGAATATGGAGAATTAGGGTTATAAGGGAACTTCTCATGAAAAAGCTCCTTAGAATCCTCCGCAAGATCGCCATATACCTCATCAGTAGATATATGAATAAATTTAAAATTTTCTTTATGTTGCTTTTCAAGCTCTTGAAAAAATAATCTGCTTGCTTCTAGAATATTAAAGGTTCCAATAATGTTTGATTGAATAAACTCGTCTGGGGATTCAATTGAATTATCAACATGAGACTCAGCCGCAAGATGGAAAATTTGATGGGGAGCAAATTCTTTAACTATATGGATTAATTTTTGCTTATTACATATATCCATTTGAAGGAATGAGTAATTAATATTTTCAGATGAATCGGGAATATTAAGAAGATTTGATGAATATGAAAGCTTATCAATATTCAGAATCTCATAGGAATCTTGTTTTAACAAATTTCTTATTAATGATGACCCTATAAACCCATATCCACCAGTAACCAATATTCTTTTTTTCATAATATGATTTTACACCTTCTGAAAAATTAAAATTATTTTGTAAGCTAGAATTTGAAAAAAAATAGAAATTTTCAATAGAATTTTTTGCAATCTATTAAAATGACTATGATATTCTAAATAATGAAGATAGCTATTAGCTCCAATAATACTATTTTGAGCAGATATTTGCTTTTCAACATAATCATGGCAATGCACTGCATTTAAATTTCCTACAAATAAAATATTTCTTTTCATTTTTTTGGCTTGCAAAGATAAAATAGTTTCTTCTAGATATAAAAATGTTCCTTCATCCAGGAAATCTATCTCTTGTAAAAAATTCATTTTAATTAAAAAGCATGCTCCAGAAACCTTTTTTACAAAACTAACTGAATCATGCGTTACCTCAATTGCATCATGTTTCTTAATTGACTGATTATTTATAATTAATGATCTAAGCTTTATGTAGGGAAGCCTTATAAACCAAAAAAAATCTATAAAAAAACTCTGGTGCAGCTGCAAGGGATTCTCTTTTGTACCATTTTGATTAGTGATTTGAGATGCAGAAATTGCAATGGAATTATCAGAGAATAGAGCGTTTTCTAGGCTCTCTAAATAACTACTATCCAATATTTTAATATCCGGATTTATGATTAGAGCAGAGGTAGCACCGAGCCGATTAGCAATTTTAAGACCAACATTATTACCCGAAGCATAACCTCGATTTTTATCGTTCAACACAAGCATGATCTCTAATTGAGAATGCTCACCCTGACTAAATAAAACAATATCTTCCTTAATATCTGTTATTTTAAAAAAAGCCTTATTATTTTTTAAAGTTTCGAACCATTCCTTTAGCATTGTCCTTTCCTGAGGTTGAGATTGATTATCTACAATAATAATCTGATGTTTTGCAGATTGCGTTTGAAGATTCGTAACGCACTGAAGGGTATCCTCAAAAGAGTTATAGTTTAAAATTACTGCGGCAATCTTCCTTTTATTATGCATTTTTACAAACCAATAGATTTATTTTTTTTAGATATCTCTATAAAAATTATATACACAAGAAAAATAAATTGAATGATAATTGTCATTGTCCAAACCAATATTTCAATTTGAAAAATAGTCTCAATTGAAAGCGGAAATCGGTTGACGAAAATAAAGAGGTATAATAAATAGGTAAATAGCCTTGAAATTAAACTTATTATTTCCCCTAAGAGAACAAAGTTCGAAAATCCAAGCCCAAGCATGGTACTTTTATTAAATGAATAATAAAAATATAAAAATGCTAAAACATAAATAAATTTTGTATATTTTTTAAGCAATACCCAATTCTCTCCCATGAAATCAATAATAAAAAAATTAATCAAAGAATTAAAAATATTAAATGATAGTGGCAGTAAAACTAGGCATATTAATGAAAAAGCTGCCCAATATATAAGTGTCTTAGAATTTGAGCTAATAGAGGATGCGTAAAACCAAGGCCTACTAATAGCTTTACTTCCAAATCCTGAAAGTGTAATAGCAATTTCTTTAATTTTATAATAGGCACCTATATTAGAAATTGTAAAATAAACAGCGATAATAACCTCATCTATCCTTGATCTAAATTGGTCAATTATTGCAGCCTTCAGAACATCATTTTTATATTTTTGAAATGAAATCTCATCTTTTTGAAAATCTCTATCTAAATTAAGTTCTAGAAAATTTTCGCGATAAATTAAGATGAATCCATAAATTATTTGTTGTGCCAAGAGATTTATGACTAAAAATAAGTAGCCATTTAAATCTATCAAATTAATTAACATTATAGTGAATCCAAAAGCAATAACAGTTGAAACAAATGATGCAGTCTCACAAAATATAAATTTATGATTTGCAATAAGCCTAGATTCATAATAAAAAGTTATGCCCTTGAATACTGAATTAATCAATACAAACGGAATAATAAGATACGGGACCTTATTTTGAAGATAAGCATAATTTAAGAAAAATAATGATGACAATCCGATCAATGAAATTATTAGAATAAATTTTATTCTGCTATAAAGAAGAATTCTTAACTCAGATTTTGTAATGTTTTTATTTATTATTGCTGATGAATAGCCTCCATCAATAAAGACCTCTATTAATGCAAAAAAAGCTATAGGTATGGCAATCACTCCATAATCTGATGGAAAAAAATAACTTGCTAGATATAAACTAGCATATAGCCTTACTATTGAAAAAATACTTACAGTCAAAAATGAATTTGCTAAAAAAATATTCATGATTTATTTCAAACTAAAGGGCAATGAGAAAGGTTATATTAATGAATATCTTTTTTTAAAATGCTACAAGATGCTGGAAATACATTTTTTGGTATAAAATTTGGAATCTAGCAGTCACTCCATAATGCTTAGAAATAGAATAGCTTTCTTTTGAAAAATACATTTTAAAAGTATCAAATGTGATGATGTTATTATGAGTAGGGTCTTGAAAAGCACCAAAATATGGATATATAGGTGTTGATGAAAAGAAAATACCATTAACTTTTAACACTCGAAAGATTTCATTCATTAAAAAAATAAATGGGGTATCAGTTTCTGTTGAATTCTCAGAATACCTTGGTATATGTTCAATCAAATCATAAGCGGTAACATAATCAAAGGTTGAATCATCAAATGGTAATTTTTCAAAGCCTAATCTGCAATATTTAACATTGTCAGATATATTTTCTACTAAATCTAGCCCGTGAACTTCATCAGCTCCAAACCTATTAGAAGGAGTTGGTCCGCATCCCAAATCTAATGCAGTAGTCAAGGAATCTCCTCTAATTTTATAAAGGTCATGCACTGATTCAATAGTTCCCTGCACCGAACCAATTTTATTGAGTTGCAATAATTGGAAGGCAAAGAATAATACAGGATACTTAAAGACTATTTTTTTTAATAAATTTCTTATCATTTTCATATTAGTTGTATTTTGACATAAATTAATTGGGGAAACTAAATTGATTTTATTTAGCACGCACTTAAATAGGTTTTAAAAATTTTTAATAACATCAAGTTTTGTAATGATTTACGCGATCTCAATAAAAATGAATATTTATGATATAGATTAAGAAGTGATTTTTGCTTTCTTCTTAAAATATTAATATTTTCGAAGAAATGTTATGTTTTTCAAAATATCATAAAAGTATTTTTTAACTGATCAAAATATACTGCTAATAGTTTTTGAAATATGATTTAGCATCAAACTTTCTATTTGCTAAGTAATCTTGAAGTAAATCATATAGAGATCTTGCGAATGGGAGAGCTTGTAAGAATTTAAATTTTCTTGCAAAAGATCTGAGAGATAATAAGAATTTATTACTATCATATCGAAAATCAGTAGCAGCATGATCGATACCATTATTTTCTACTATCTCAGAATGTTCATTTGATGCCGACCTATTGATTTTGAATGCAACCATGGACTCTACAATTTCAATACTCCAGATTCTTCTTTCTGAATTAGGCATACTTTGAGTAAGGTTGGATCTAAAGTTAATTCTATCAATAATATGACTTACATAATTCATAAACGAATATTTTTTTGGCCCATAACCGTTCATATATGACGTATGTGTGTCCTCTACAACAATAATTCCATCATCATTGATTGCATCTAGTAAGTTTTCAGTAGTGATTATCTGTTGCTCATAAGTATGTCCACCATCATCCAAAACAATATCTATACCCCCTACTTTGGTTACTACATCAGACCAAAATTTCTCATCTGCTTGGCTGCCAATATATATTTCAAAACCATCTTTCTCCCATTTTTTTGCATCAGGATTTAAATCAATACCGATAATTCTAGCTTGCGGCCCAAAGTACTCTCTCCACATAAATAATGACCCACCATTTAAAACACCTATCTCAATGAATGTAACTTCTCTGTTTTGATATTTTGAAAAAAAGTGTTCATAACTTTTGAAATATGTAGAATGCTTAATACAGCTATGAGGGCTATTCATAAAACAAGAATAAATATCTTTTGCCATATATATAAACCTTTTTCTATAAATAATTGAAAGGTAATTATATTACTTAAATCTGGTTAAGTATATTGATGGCGAAATCAACTCTCGCTAAATAGTTGCTGATTTAAAGAGCCTTTAGCAAATGACTTCAAGCATTAGATCGACAAACATAACAATCTATTTAAGGTATTTTAATTTGGGTTTAGTTTATTTTTTATTCTTGTAAAAGAAGTAAAAATATTGACGATTAATCTAAATATGGATCGCCTTTTTGTCTAACTCTAATTTTTTTACAGGGGCTTCCATATGCAACCAAGTTGCTATCAAGCGACTTATTGACATAGCTATTTCCTCCAATCACAACATCTGCTCCAATCCTAATATTATGCTGAACTGTCGCTCCAATGGATATTGCAGAACGAATTCCTATTTTGACATCCCCCCCACACACAACGCGAGGCGCCAAAGAGGAAAATTTGTTCATCACACAATCATGATCAATGGATGATCCTGTGTTCAAAAGACAGAATGAACCAATAATCGAACTTGGGCCAACATTAACTAATGGCATTATTATCGCTCCATCCCCAACAGAAGATCCAATACCCAAAACACTCGACTTATGTATTAGTGCTGGAAACTTTGCTTGCGGACAATCCTCTTTATACTCAATATATACTTTTTCTCTGATAGCATTATCACCAATCGCAATCGCATAGTTTTGCGAAGGAAATTCTTGAAGGCATTGTTTTTTGCTGATTACAGGAATTTCCATAACTTTACTGCCTGCCTTATTATCATCAACACAGGCAAGCACATTCATCCCGCAAGATAATGCAACGTTTGCTACGCTAACAGCGTGTCCTCTAGCACCAATAATAACGAGACTTTCTTTCATTTTTTTATATCCTTTCACCAGCTATCATATTCCCACTAAGTAATTACCTTATCTAAAAACCCAATAAATTCAATGGTTTCAATGCTTATTATTATTTTTGTATAACTTTTGTAGTCCCATAACAAACGAACTGTATTTCGAGTGTTCTTGTATCTTTTATTAAGTTTGTATCTAATTATAACAACGAACTAATAGATTTCTTAGAGCAGCTAAAAGGAATACTCGATGAGTTGCGACTCGCGGTGTCACGTTTATTTACAATAAACTTGGATTTAGAGACGGTTACTCCCACTCAATAGTTGCAGGAGGCTTGCTGGAAATATCATAAACAACTCGACTAATCTCCTCGATCTCATTAACAATTCTATTTGAAACCAGAGCAAGAAATTCATATGGAAGTTTTGCCCATGTAGCAGTCATAAAATCTACTGTTTCAACTGCCCTAATGGCAATAACATCCGCATAACGTCTTTCATCACCCACCACTCCAACTGACTTAACTGGAAGGTATGCGCAGAATGCCTGACTTACTTGATCATACAAGTTTGCTTTAATTAATTCTTCTATAAAAATAGCATCTGCATTTTGCAGTGTAGTAATTTTTTCTTGGCTAATCTCCCCTAAAATTCTAACCCCTAAGCCTGGACCAGGAAATGGATGGCGATTGAGCATCTCTAAAGGCAGTCCTAGTTCAGCTCCCATTTTTCTTACCTCATCTTTAAATAAATCTCTGAGTGGTTCGACAAGCTCCATTTTCATATCATCAGGCAGGCCTCCAACATTATGATGAGACTTTATGACTCTTACTTCTTTGGATTCAGATCCAGATGACTCAATTACATCTGGATAGATAGTTCCCTGTGCTAAAAAATTAATTTCATCTTTGAGTTTTGAAGCCTCATTATCAAAAATGTCAATAAACGTTCTGCCAATGACTTTTCTTTTTTGCTCAGGATCAGATACTCCCTTTAAATGCCTATAAAATATCTTTTTTGCATCTACAACAAGCAAATTTAGATCCATTTTTTCTTTAAATAAGTTCTCTACTTCCTTAGCTTCATTTTTTCTTAGCAATCCATTGTCAACAAATACGCATATAAGGTTTTTGCCAATAGCTTGATCTAACAACATAGCTGTAACAGATGAGTCAACGCCGCCTGATAAACCTAACAATACTTTTTGATCTCCAACCCGCTCTTTAATATCAATAATTCTTTGTTCAATAAGATCTTCCATTTTCCACTGAGCAGAACATTTACATGCTTTGAAAACAAAATTTTCTAATATTGCATTCCCTTGTTTGGTATGAGTGACTTCGGGATGAAACTGAAGAGCGAAAATAGGTTTTTCGAAATGTTGCATTGCTGCAATAGGGGCTGAGGGAGTGGAGGCAATTAATTTAAATTTATCTGGTAATGTTGAAACATGATCGCCGTGACTCATCCAGACATCTATTGATGAGCCTGAACTAAATCCTTCAAAAAGCACAGAGGTTTCTTCAATCACTATTTCAGCATGTCCAAACTCTTTTGCTTTTGAAGAGGTTACCTGCCCACCGAATTGCTCTGCAAGTGTTTGCATGCCATAACAAATTCCTAATATTGGAACGTCTAAATCAAATGCAATCTCTGGAATTCTAGGGGTATTTGATACTGTTACTGATTCTGGACCACCAGAAAGGATAATGCCGGCAGGATTCAGGTCTTTAATTTTTTCTGGAGAAATATCCCATGGAAGAATCTCTGAAAATACATCTAATTCTCTTACTCTTCGAGCAATTAATTGAGTGTATTGCGAACCAAAGTCTATAACTAATATTGTATCGAGATCTTTTTGATCCAAAGCCAAGCTAGTTGATTTGGTCATAATAAATTATTAACTACGTTGGTAATTAGGCGCTTCTTTGGTGATCATTACATCATGGACATGACTTTCCATCATCCCTGCATTAGTAATTTCAATAAATTGAGTATCATTCTGCATTTCTACAATAGTCTTACAGCCAACAT
>Ga0209632_10000967_pt1 | contig 29581 bp, 28 predicted proteins | sample COG_10_FD_184754 | JGI IMG/M metagenome (GOLD analysis project Ga0209632, IMG submission 184754) | Pelagic Microbial community sample from North Sea - COGITO 998_met_10 (SPAdes) (version 2) | ecosystem: Environmental > Aquatic > Marine > Neritic zone/Coastal water | place: Helgoland, sampling... | reverse complement strand
AATGGTTATTAGGTGAGTAGGTTTTTGCTGCTCACCCTCTGGCAAAAGCTAAGACAATTAAGAATGCCATTTGGGGTGCAGCCAAATGGCATTTTTTATTGCCTGCTGATCTAGGGCTGGAAACTTTCCGATGTCAGTCCAAGTAGCCGCGGCGTCATGAAAGTCGGAGCCTACTGACACGTAAAGTGATTTTTCTTCAGCCAATTTGCTCAGATAGGCTTTCGTATTTGGGTCTATATTCGAATAGCTTCCCTCGATTGCTTCTCCACCACATGCTTTGAAATCGTCGAGTAGTGAGCTTAGTTTGGTCTTGCTCAGAGAGTAACGGCTGGGATGCGCAACTACGGCTATGCCCGAGGCATTAAGGATCGCGGTTACTCCCTCGTTCATGCTACAACAGCTTGCCGCGGCATAGACTCTGCCGCGCTTGCCGAGATGCGTCTTAAAGGCCTTTTGTTTATTTTTGCAGACTTTTTCTTGCACAAGAAAGTCTGCAATATGACTGCGCGTATAAGCTGTGCAAGGCAGTGATTGTAAGTAAGACATTAGTCCGTGTGTGCCCAGCTTCTGTAATTTTTTGTCGATGGCCTGGGCACGCTTTTCACGCTGGGCTTGCTGTGATGCTAACAGCTTTGCTATGTGACAGTGCGTAGGGTCAATGAACAGCCCGACGATGTGAATCTCCATGGTATGCCATAGGCAGGAGAGTTCTACGCCATTGATGATGGTTATGTCCTCGGCATCACGCTTGAGAGATGCTAAGCCATCGATACAGTCGTGGTCGGTAAGTGCCAGATGGGTCAGCCTATTCTCTGTTGCGCGTTGTAGTAGAAAAGAGGGTGATTGCTTTCCGTCTGAGAAATGGCTATGGCAGTGTAAATCGGCTTTCATGATTCTTTACTTTGATCTCTATCAATACATTGGCTAGGGCCGCTTAGTCTATTCAGGGCGCGCTGCGGTATTGTATAGGAATGCCGATAACGAGATCACTGTAATGCAACAAAAAAGCGCACAACACGGTCGTAATGATTGTGATCAAAGAATTCACGAAAGTTAGCATTTCGGCTGCTATGCTATATACGAATCGAATCGCTCTGATAAATTCAGTTTTTGGGTCAGCAGCTTCTCAATAAGTGGTAACAGCAAGCCGGTGACTTACACTGAAATGGGCTAGCACTCACAGCATTCATCATCTAGGTATAATTGCCCTGCTCGCGAAGTCTTTCGGTCATCAAGTGAACAGCGATTTCGGTAAGGCACCTACCACGATCGTCTACGAACCAACCTAGCACTCCATCCACTCTGCCTAGTCCTGTATGCACCCCTAATCGCTGAGAGTCAGGACAGCATTGATCCCGCTAGTTATAGGCGGGTGGAGTCCTAGTGCTGGCTATTCTGCTAGAGCAGAAGCGGTCCATATACTTGACTAATTTACTTAGGTATTCGATAATTCTCGGTATTTATTGGCATCTAAAGGGCTTCCCATGCGCTTGACGACAAAGGGTAGATACGCGGTAACGGCAATGCTGGACTTGGCTCTGCATAAGGATCAGGGGCCGGTGAGTCTTGCCGACATCTCTCAGCGGCAGGCAATTTCTCTGTCTTATCTAGAGCAGTTGTTTGCTAAGTTACGCCGTGGCTCATTAGTGAGCAGTGTGCGTGGCCCAGGTGGAGGCTATGAGCTGCAAGGTGGTTCCGAATCGATCTTCATCGCTCAGATCGTGGATGCCGTGAATGAGTCCCTCGATTCGACCAAGTGCAAGGGAGCCGGTGATTGCCAAGGCGGAGAAACCTGTCTTACGCATTATCTGTGGGAAGATCTCAGTGAGCAGATTCATACCTTTCTAGAGGGTATAAGCCTTGCCGATCTGGTAGCGAAGAATGAGGTAAAACGAATTTCTCAGAAGCAAGATCGGAAACACCTAATTGTTAGCGAGAATGTCGAAGACAGCCGGATTTTGGCATCAAGCTTATAAACCGGTAAGCAGTGGAGCTACGGATGCGATTTCCAATTTATTTAGATTATTCCGCAACTACTCCGGTAGACCCACGAGTTGCGGCGAAAATGGCAGAGTGCCTAACTCTAGAGGCTAATTTCGGCAACCCAGCTTCACGCTCACATATGTTCGGCTGGAAGGCGGAGGAAGCTGTAGAAACGGCGCGCCGCCAAGTGGCTGACTTGATCAACTGTGATCCTCGCGAAATCGTGTGGACTTCCGGCGCAACCGAGGCCGACAATCTGGCCATCAAGGGTGCTGCCCATTTTCATGTAAAGAAGGGTAAGCACATAATCACCTCCAAGATCGAACATAAGGCGGTACTTGACAGCTGCGGCCAGTTGGAGCGCGAAGGCTTCGAAGTAACCTACCTAAATCCTACCGCAGCAGGAATAATAACAGCCGAAGCGGTCGCTGCCGCGATTCGTCCTGACACGACACTTGTTTCGCTAATGCATGTGAACAATGAAATTGGGGTGATCAACGACATCGCAGCTATAGGTAAAGTAACTCGCGAGAACAAGGTTATTTATCATGTTGATGCGGCGCAGAGTACAGGTAAAGTTGACATAGATATGGAAGCGATGCAGGTAGATCTAATGTCTTTAACGGCACACAAAGTATATGGGCCCAAAGGTATTGGCGCCTTGTATGTTCGCCGCAAGCCGCGCGTTCGTATCGAGCCGCAGATTCATGGCGGCGGACATGAGCGCGGCATGCGCTCCGGCACACTTGCTACGCACCAAATTGTAGGAATGGGCGAGGCTTACCATCTCGCGAAAGAAGAGATGATTGAAGAAAATGCGCGACTATTGGCCCTACGCAATCGTTTGCTAAATGGCTTTAATGGCATGGATGAAGTGTTCGTCAACGGTGATGTCGATCTTCGTGTTGCTCATAATCTCAATATTAGTTTCAACTTCGTCGAGGGCGAGTCGCTGATGATGGCGCTTCGAGACCTGGCAGTCTCTTCAGGATCTGCTTGTACCTCTGCGAGCCTCGAGCCGTCCTATGTGCTGAGTGCCATTGGACTAAATGACGAACAGGCACACAGCTCGCTTAGAATTTCTATTGGTCGTTTCACCACGGAAGAAGAAGTTGACTATTCGTTGGAAAAGATACGCGAAGCTGTGGGCAAGTTAAGAGAGTCATCCCCGCTGTGGGAGGTTTACAAAGGCGGTGTCGACTTAAATCAAGTTAAACAGCAAGCTCACTAAACCGAGCCAATTTGGAAGCGCAGAAAGCTTTACTGCCTGACTCGGCTGTATTGGATAGCGCCATTAAGTTCAATGATCAACTCCCTCAACACCGACGCCAATATGCCCGTTTCCTCGCCCTGAGAAAGTGGTTGCTAGTGCTAGATGAGTTCGGCGATGACCCAAGACGCTGTGGTGAGGAAATCCTAGAGGCAATACAGGCTGCCAAGATAGAAGAGGCGTTCGATTAAGCCCTGAAAAATAGCGTTTGTATTCACTAAAAGCGTACTAATCCCAGATTTACCGCGTATAATGCGCGCTCTCAAGAATTCACCCTACATTGGAGTTAAGATGTCGATCGAACGTACTTTATCCATTATCAAGCCTGATGCCGTAGCGAAGAACGTTATTGGCGAAATCATTACCCGCTTCGAGAAAGCCGGGTTGAAGATTGTTGCTGCAAAGATGCTGCAATTAGACGAGGAATCAGCAGGCGGCTTTTATGCTGAACACAAGGAAAGACCCTTTTACAAAGACCTTATTGAATTCATGACGTCTGGACCGGTCATGGTAACGGTTCTGGAAGGTGAGGGCGCGGTTATGATGAATCGCGACTTGATGGGTGCCACGAACCCCGCAGATGCAGCGGCTGGCACGATTCGCGCCGATTTCGCGAAATCTATCGATGCCAACGCAGTTCACGGGTCCGATTCAACAACATCGGCAGAGCGTGAAGTCGGTTATTTCTTCAACGACAACGAAATCTGATCCTGAAGCAAAGCTGCTGAAGAGGATAAGTTGAGCATGACGACGGCGACACATAAACCCAATTTGGCTGGCCTAAGTCGGGCAAAACTGCGGGCGTTGTTCACCGGCATGGACGAGAAGCCGTTTCGCGCTGAGCAAATTCTGAAATGGATTCATCAGCGCGGAGTGCTTGATATCGATGTCATGACCGATATCAGCAAGGACCTTCGTGAGCAGCTCAAGCAAACTACAGAAATTTCTCTCCCTAAAATTCTAGAAGACTTCAAGTCTGAAGACGGCACCCGTAAGTGGATTGTTGAAGTCGCCAGCGGCAGTCATGTCGAAATGGTTTTTATTCCCGAGGCGGGGCGTGGCACTTTGTGTATCTCTTCTCAGGCAGGTTGTTCATTGGATTGCTCATTCTGCGCGACGGGCAAGCAAGGCTTTAATAGCAATTTGACAGTGGCGGAAATTGCCGGTCAGCTGTGGTGGGCAAATTACCATCTCGGTGTTTTTGAGGAGAAAGCGGAACAGCGAGTTAGCAACGTAGTGATGATGGGAATGGGCGAGCCACTGCTGAACTTTGACAACGTCATGGATGCGCTAAGCATCATGATGGAAGATTGCGCCTACGGCTTATCGAAACGCAAGGTGACAATTAGTACCTCAGGTGTGGTTCCGGCGATAGACAGATTGAAGGACTACACGGACGCATCGCTGGCCATCTCCTTGCATGCGCCCAATGATGAACTGCGCAGTCAGATTATGCCGATTAACAACAAGTACCCGATCAAGGAAGTGCTTCGATCTGTGCAGGGCTATATGGATAGCCTGTCGGATAAGCGAGTTCCGGTAATCGAGTATACGATGATCGCGGGTGTAAACGATCATCGTCAACATGCTCGTGATCTCGCGGTACTGTTGGAGCAATTTCCCTGCAAAATAAACATAATACCTTTCAACCCATTCTCGCTGAGCGATTACCGTCGTCCAAGCTCATCTTCGGTTACCAATTTTAGGCAGATATTGCAAAAGGCTGGGTACACGGTGACTGTCCGCACCACGCGCGGGGATGATATTGGGGCGGCCTGCGGCCAGTTGGTAGGCGACGTTGAAGACCAGACTCGTCGTAGCGAAAGGCACAAGCGTCGCCACGCAGAGAGCGAGTTAGCCAAAAAAGATGGCTCTAAAGTATTCGCCAGCACTGATAATCTAGCGGTAACTGCCGACAGACTATGAAGTGCTGAATAAACTAGGTGGTTCTGAACAACTAGGTATACGGTTACAAGTCATGTTATTTCTCGAGTTTGAATTTGAAAAATCACTTAACAGAAAGCTTGCCCGTGGGCTGGCCGTGTTGCTGTTATCAGGCGCACTGTCTTGTTGTGTAACTACGACGACTGGGGGCTTCATGGTGGATGCCTCCGAAGAGCAAGCTGCTACCGATTATATCCAACTCGCACTAGCCTATTTTGATAATAGGGACATGCCCGCTGCGCGGCGTCATGTAAATAACGCTCTCGATATCGATAATCGAATCTCCGATGCCTATATGGTGTTGGCAATGATTTCCCAGCACGAGGGTGATCTAGATTTGGCCGATTCGAATTATCAAAGAGCGATTAGCCTTGATAAGGACAATTCCAGTGCGCGCAATAATTACGCCGCGATGTTGTTCTCGCAGGAGCGCTTTCGCGAATCCTATGAGCAACTGGAAAGAGTAGCGAATGACACCAGTTATGAAGGACGGTCACTTGTCTTCGAAGGACTGGGAAGAAGTGCATTGCGATTGGGTAGGCAGGAGGAAGCAAAGGCCGCGTTTCAGCGTGCGCTGCAACTAAATGAAAATCTTTTTATAGCGCCACTCGAATTAGCATTGATATATTTCGATCAGGAAGACTACCCGCGCGCTCGTCAATATTACCAGAATTATTTGACCACCATTCAGTTCCTGCAATTACCGCATACGCCGCGAGCGCTATTGGCGGGAATTCAAATTGAAGGTTACTTCCAGAACAAGGAATTTGTCGAAAATTTTTCTTTGGTTCTTTCGACTCTTTATCCGACTTCGCCTGAATATCAGGTGCTCCAAAGGCTGAGTGATGCCAACTGACCCCCTTATTGATGCGCTCGCAGAGACTGATGGTAGCGTACTGACGGCAGGTGATATTCTCCTTCAGGCGCGGCAGCGCCTAGGTCTGAATGAGAAAGAAGTCGCCGATAAACTACACATCACCATGCATTACGTTAAGGCATTGGAATCCAACAGCTATGAAAAGCTACCTGGCGTTATTTTTGCGAGGGGATATTTGAAGAGTTATGCCTTATTGCTGGGTTTGGATGCTGAAGATTTACTATCTCGCTATGACGAGTTCACGCATCAACAGAAAGCCGACAGTAAGGAAGAGAGGCGCTTAGTAAGAGCGCGCAAAAAAAAAGATCGCAACAAGTCTTTGGTTATTATTTCTCTACTAATTTTTATCGCCGGATTTATGGGATTGTGGCTAGTGAATAGCTATTTTACGCAGGAGTCAGTTTCAGATGTGCCGAATACCGTTGAATCTGTTGATGACGTTCGAGCTAGCTTACCTAGGCTGGATGAGTCGCAAGGAACGACACAGCCGCAATTTACTCTGGAAGTCGAGCCTGAAAAGATTTCCGCTCCGGCGCGTCAGCCGATGATAACCCCATTGCCAGTAACAGGAGCAGTCGATGTTCCTGAGCGGTTTCTCGAAGTAGATCCAGGCTCAATTGTGGGTTCACAGGTCGCTCGGAGAATTGAGAATGGCGAGAGTGGCGAGAATGGCGAAAGTAGCGAGAGTAGCGGAGCCGAAGGGGAAACTACCCTGGAGGATTTAACGGCTGCATTACAAGTAGTAAGAGTAGAAAAAACAGTGGGCGCAGAGTCGACTGTCCTGACCGATCAGCCTCGTTTGATCAGTATACAAGCGATCGGAAACGATATGCTACGAATCAGTTTTACTGGGAAGAGCTGGATTGAAGTGAATGACAGCGAATCTCAGCAGATCTATCGCGATATCCGCGTAGCGGGCGATGTTTTAGAAATTACCGGCAGTGCGCCATTCAATATCCTACTAGGTGATGCTCACTTTACCGTCATGAGCCTGAACGGCGATGAAATCGACCTCTCTGGTGATATTCGAATCGACAACTCAGCACGCCTCACTGTAGGCTTGTAACCCATGAAAACTAATCCGCTAATTACTCGCCGCCAGACTCGCCAAATTATGGTCGGCAATATCCCTGTGGGCGGTGGTGCACCAATCTCTGTGCAGACCATGACCAACACCGAGACCTGCGACGTGGGTGCGACATTAGCCCAGATCAATAACATGGTAAGAGCGGGCGTTGATATTGTCCGCGTTTCCGTTCCGAGTATGGACGCGGCTGAGGCCTTCAGGAAAATCCGTTCACAGGTAGAAGTACCTCTAGTAGCCGATATACATTTCGATTACCGTATTGCTTTGAAAATACTAGACAATGGGGTTGATTGCCTGCGCATCAATCCGGGCAATATCGGCAGTGAGGAGCGTATTCGCGCTGTTGTCGGTAGTGCGAAAGACAAGAATATACCGCTTCGAATTGGCGTGAATGCAGGCTCTCTTGGGAAGAATTTACTGCGTAAATACAAGGAGCCGAATTCCGAGGCGATGGTTGAGTCCGCGCTTACGCAAATTGATATACTCGACAAGCTTGACTTTCAAAATTTCAAAATTAGCCTTAAAGCCTCCGAAATATTCATGACACTGGCGGCCTATCGCAGCCTAGCGACACAGATCGATCAGCCATTCCATCTCGGTATCACCGAGGCAGGCGGTCTTCGCTCTGGCACAGTTAAATCTGCTATCGGGCTAGGCGCACTGTTGATGGATGGGATAGGCGATACGATTCGAGTCTCCCTTGCAGCCGACCCAGTCGAAGAGGTCAAGGTTGGATTCGATATACTAAAAAGCTTAGGCCTTCGTCATAAGGGTGTCAATTTGGTAGCTTGCCCTAGTTGTAGCCGGCAGAATTTCGATGTGATCTCCGTGGTTAATGAATTAGAGTCCCGATTAGAAGACATAACGACACCGATTGATGTTGCGGTCATTGGCTGTATCGTGAATGGCCCGGGTGAGGCGAAGGTTGCTGAAATCGGTTTGACCGGTGCCAGCCCAAGTAACCTCGTCTACAAAGAAGGTGTTCCCGATCACAAGATTACTAACGAAAATCTTGTGGATGAATTAGAGGCGATGGTGCGTCAGCGCGTTGCCGACAAGAAGAAAATGGATGAAAACCTAATCGCCTCAAGCTAGCGATCAGTCACAAACCTATGGCGAAACTACAAGCAATTCGAGGTATGAATGACATACTTCCCGACCAAACTCCTAACTGGCAATATGTTGAGAAGTGCTTTCAGGCGGTAGTGCGCCGTTATGGCTACCGGGAAATCCGTTTTCCTATTCTCGAGCAGACACAATTGTTTAAGCGTTCAATCGGCGAGGTCACTGACATCGTCGAGAAGGAGATGTACAGTTTCGACGATCGCAACGGCGATAACTTGAGTTTGCGACCTGAAGGCACGGCAGGTTGTGTGCGTGCTGCCGATCAGCACGGTTTATTATTCAATCAGCAGCAACGACTCTGGTATCAGGGTCCAATGTTTCGCCATGAAAGGCCGCAGAAGGGCCGCTATCGACAGTTTCAACAGTTTGGTGTCGAGGCATTTGGTATGGCGGGGCCGGACATCGACGCGGAGGTTATTCAGCTTTCGGCCTCGCTCTGGCAAGACCTGGGTTTAGAGAATTACCTTACTCTAGAGATTAACAATATCGGCACAGCTGAAGACAGAAAGCGCTATGCCGCCGCCTTAACAGCATTCTTGGTTTTCCATGCCGAAGAGCTCGATGATGATGCGCGCAACCGTTCGCACAGCAATCCGATGCGGGTGCTAGATAGCAAGAACCCAGATGTTCAGGAAGCTTTAAAAGGCGCACCTGCTCTGGTGGACTACGTCAGTGACGAGAGTGTCATCCACTATAGCGAGCTAAAGAGCTTGCTTACTCAGGTTGGGGTTGAATTCACTGAAAGCCCTCGACTGGTTAGAGGACTGGACTACTACAATAATTGTGTGTTCGAGTGGACTACCGATTCTTTGGGTGCACAGGGCACAGTCTGCGGCGGAGGTCGCTACGACGGCCTCGTTGAACAGCTTGGCGGCAAGCCAACGGTGGCCGCTGGTTTTGCTATGGGTGTCGAAAGGCTTGTCTTGATGCTGGATTCGCTAGGCAAGATTCCCGAAGCCACAGCGCAGGTTATAGATGTGTATATGGTGGTTGTTGGTGGTCAGTTGGCTGGATCTGCTGTGCTACTAGCTAAGCAGTTGCGGCAGCGATTTCCTGAAATCGGCCTTATCACGCATTGTGGTGGGGGAAAGTACAGTAATCAGATGAAGCGCGCGTTTAACAGCGGCGCGCGACTGGCTATTGTGTTGGAGGCAGAGTCGGAACAGCCATTGGAAACAGTCAAAATTCGCCATTTAATTGATTCTGGCGACTCGGTCAGCGTCGAGATAGCCAATTGCGGCGATAAACTTGCCGAAATTCTTGGTATTTCAGAGTGATAGCAGCATTGATTCGTGTCAGCCGAGCCTTAAACAGGTAGAATTGACGGTTGGTTAGGGATAGTTTGCCGAATCTGGTGGTCTGATAATCCGGGCAGGGAAAACTGTTTTAGTTATTGAATAAATTAAGGAGTAAGTCGTGGCGATAAACGCGGCAGAAGAAGAAACAATAGAAGCACTTAAGCAGTGGTGGGAAGAAAATGGCAAGCAGTTAGTCATTCTCGTTGTTATAGGTTTCGCGGCATTCACTGGATGGTTGGTTTGGTCCAATTCCCAAAATGCTAACATCGATAGTGCCTCGGATATGTACGAGGAGATTCTTTCGTTGGCGGTCAGCGAAGCTGGGCAGCCGGGCACGTTGCTTATTCCGCAAAATTCGGAACGTATAGTCGAGCTAGGTAAGATATTACGCAGTGAGCATGGCAGTTCTACTTACGCTAAGTTGGGTTCCTTATTCGCTGCGCAACAGTCTGTGCAGAACAATGATTTGGATGCGGCGGAAGCCTCTCTACAATGGGTTCTAGATAATGAGCAGGGCGGACTATTAAGCGAGGCCAACGAAGGTCTGGTATTGACCGCGAATTTGCGGCTTGGTCGCATTATTTTGGCGAAGGGCGAAGCCGAGCGCGCACTCGCGCTCGTGAACAACCTCGACCCAAAAACATTTGAAGCTGGTTATTCGGAATTGCGTGGTGATATCTACATAGCGATGGACCGAGAAGTAGATGCGCGTGATGCCTACATCGCCGCCCAGCAGGCAGGATCGAATAGCGATGGTCTGCGCATGAAGTTGGACGAGCTGTCCAACGAAAGCTAGCCCTTACCGCGAGTTCACAGATAGCCAGATGAGTTTCAAGATGAATCCTACGAGCACCGGATCAATACAAAATTGCGTGACCTTTGGGGCTCGTCTGCTAGTGCTGTTTGCACTAGCTTCTGCGTTAACAGCCTGTGCAGGGTTCAGTGCCGCCAGCCTAAATCCATTGGGTTGGTTTTCCGATGATGAAGTCGATCCACCTACGCCCCTGGTCAATATCCTTGCTGAGGCAGCCCTGATTCCTCAGTGGAGCGTGAAAATCGGAAACGGTCAGGGCAACAATTACACAGAGATAACCCCCTCGATAGACGGTGGCGTAATTTATGCGGCAAGCGAGGACGGTGATGTAATCGCAATAGAAATTAGCACAGGAAACACGCTGTGGAGAACTCAAGTTGAAGGAGTGATCACCGGTGGAGTTGGCTCTGGTGAGGGCCTGGTTATGATTGCTATAGAGAGTGCTGAAGTTGTAGTACTCGATCAAGCTGATGGCAGCCTTATTTGGCAGCGCGCGGTTTCCAGTGAAGTTCTGTCTGCGCCACAAACGAATGGCGATGTCGTTGTCGCGCAGACAGTAGACGACAAGCTGGTCGCACTCAATTTCGATGACGGTGAGCAGCGTTGGACTTACGAAACTACACAGCCAGCACTGACACTGCGCGGCAGTAGCAAGCCTGTTATTACTGCAGATGCTGTGATCGCAGGGTTTAGCAATGGCACGCTTGTCGCAGTTTCGGCGGTAGATGGGATCTACCTTTGGGAGGAACGGGTAGCCGTCCCTGAAGGTGAGTATGATATTGACCGCGTCATTGATGTGGATGGCGATCTATTGCTTGACGGCGGTCGAATTCTAGCCGCAAGCTATCAGGGTAACTTGATGGCGTTCGAGGTCATTTCCGGGCGAATCGTCTGGGGTATGGAGGCTTCTAGCTACCACGGCATGGCGCAGGGCTTCGGTAATATCTACTACTGCGATGACCAGAGTCAGGTATTTGCGATTAGAGACAATAGCGAAGATATCGTTTGGGAGAACTCTGATCTATTCAATAGAGCAATTACGGCACCAACAGCAGTCGGCAACTATATCGCAGTAGCTGATTATGAAGGTTATGTGCACTTACTGTCGCAGATTGATGGGCGCATAGTAGGTCGAATTCAGGCTGATAATGATGGAGTTAGAGCTAATCTTTTAGCCGACAATGGCCGTCTTTATGTTTTCGGCAATAGCGGTCGACTAACCGCTTATCAATTGCAATAGCATTCGCAAAACACTGTTTGCAAACTATTCTAGGTTATTACCATGAGGCCAGTCATAGCCCTTGTTGGCCGTCCCAATGTCGGCAAATCCACTCTCTTCAATCGACTCACGCGATCTCGTGATGCGTTGGTTGCAAATATCCCCGGTCTTACTCGCGATAGGAAATATGGCGGCGGGGCAATTGAAGGCCAGTCATTCATAGCTATCGACACTGGCGGAATTAGCGGCGATGAAGAAGGCATCGACTTGGAGATGGCCTCGCAGTCACTCCAAGCTATCGAAGAGGCTAATATCTGCCTTTTTATGGTAGATGCGAAGGATGGTCTCCTGCCAGATGATAACCGTATCCTCGACCACCTACGTAAGCGCAGCAAAAACACCTACCTAGTCGTAAACAAGATCGATGGTCGTGACCCCGATGCGGCGTTAGTAGATTTTTATAGCTTAGGTCTGTCGGAAATATTTCCCATCACTGCGACTCAGGGCCGTGGCGTGAAGAGCATGCTAGTTAAGGTGTTGGCCGACTTCGAAGCGGCGGCAAATGATGCGGGTGAAGGTGAGGCAGCGCCTGAGAATATTGAAGAAACAGGTATAAAGATTGCGATTGCCGGCAGACCAAATGTTGGCAAGTCGACGCTGGTAAACAGAATGCTAGGTGAAGAGCGAGTAGTCGTGTTCGATGAGCCCGGCACCACTAGAGATAGTGTCTATATTCCCTTCGAGAGGCGCGGACGGCGCTATACGCTTATCGATACAGCGGGAATAAAGAAGAGAGGCCAGACCAGACATACGGTCGAAAAATTCTCGGTAGTTAAATCACTGCAAGCTATTCAAGACGCGCATGTGGTGGTGTTGATCATCGATGCTCGCACCGGAATCGTAGAGCAGGATCTACACCTACTTGGCTATGTTATCGAGACGGGGCGTGCGCTCGTTATCGCCATCAATAAATGGGATAACATGCACTCTGAAGACAAGGGTCAGGTTAAAGATGATATTCGTCGCCGTTTTGTCTTCGTGGATTTTGCGAAAATTCATTACATCTCGGCGCTCTATGGTACCGGGGTGGGTGATCTCTATAAATCTATACATACGGCCTACGAGTCGGCGACCAAGACTCTGACGACCCATCGACTCACCGAGCTACTTCAAGATGCAGTTACCGATCACGCGCCACCGCTGATAAATGGTAGGCGCATCAAACTGCGCTATGCCCACGCAGGCGGCCAGAATCCGCCAATAATTGTTATACATGGAAAGCAGACTGATAAACTGCCGGGCAATTACAGTCGTTATCTGGAGAAAACTTTTCGTAAGGTGTTGAAGTTGGAGGGCACCCCGGTGCGAATCGAATTGCGTAGTGGCGATAATCCTTTCATTAAGGGAGAGGAAGGTCTGACGCAACAACAGGTTTCACAGAAAAGGCGGATAAAAAAGAATAAGGATCTAGGCCAGAAGCTCGGTAAGAAAAGAGTATGACTGTTCACCTGGAAGATATTAGTCTAGCCGCAGATCGACTTCGAGGTATAGCAATTGAGACCCCAATTCAGACCTCGGCAGTCCTAAATGAAAGAGTAAACGCTGAAATTTTTATCAAGCCAGAATGCCTACAACATGTTGGCGCGTTTAAGTTTCGTGGTGCCTACAATCGACTATGCCAAATGAGTGACGCTGAGCGAGCAAAAGGTGCTGTGGCGTTCTCCTCAGGTAATCATGCGCAAGGTATCGCCTACGCTGCTAAATTGTTGGGTATGAACGCGACTATCGTCATGCCCTCTGACGCGCCATCCATCAAGAAGGAAGGCACCGAGCGGCTGGGCGCACGTATTCGCCTTTATGACCGTGCCACGGAATCCCGCGAAGAAATTGCTGCGGACATTGCGGCGTCCAGCGGTGCGACTCTAGTCCCTGCTTTTGATGATGTAGATGTGATTGCAGGACAGGGCACCTGTGGCCTTGAGATAATGCAGCAGTTGGCGGTTAAAAATTGTATACCGGATGCCGTGTTGAGCCCCTGCGGTGGGGGTGGGCTGCTGGCAGGTCTCTCAACAGCAGTCAAAGAAATTAACAGTGCGACAAGGGTCTATGGCGTAGAGCCAGAGAACTACGACGATCATAGTATCTCGAAGGCTGCTGGCGAGCGCACCCAGATTGAGCCGCAGCACACGACTAGCTGCGATGCGCTAATGGCTACGCAACCTGGCGAAATTACTTGGTCGATCAATAGTAAGACAGTAGACGATTTTTTGGTGGTTAGTGAAGATGAGGTTGCTCATGCTATTAGCTTTGCGTTTCGCTACCTTAAGCTGGTGATTGAGCCTGGCGGTGCTGTCGCCTTAGCCGCCTTGCTGCATAATAAAGTAGACATCAGTGGTGGCACTGCTGCGATAGTCCTTTCTGGTGGTAATATTGATAGCGGGACCTTTTTCAGCTGTTTGCAAAATCACCCCTCGCCTTGAGCCAAAGCTATGTGTAGGTTGCTCGGCATCAAATTAGCAAAAACCTAGAGGAAGAACCATGAGAATCTCTTTATCGAATTCAGGTAGCATGCGCGCCTGGATAGCAACGCTTCTACTAATTGCCGTGTCTTTTTCGATTGCAACATCCAGTGCGCAATCTCCAAATGACTGTATTGACTCCCTGCAATGTGAATCTTCCTGGATAGGCATGTCAGACAGCGATCGCGAAACAGTATTTGCGTTTGCCGAAGATTACAAAGCGTTCATTCATGAGGCGCGCACTGAACTGAGCTTCGTAGCAGAGGCAGTCGCCTTCGCTGTGCAGAACGGCTTTGAAGAGTTAACAGATTCTACCGACATCGTTCCGGGCAAGAAGATTTATGAGGTTAATCGTGACCGCACAATAAGCCTTTTGGTAATTGGCGAAGAGGCGATACAAGATGGCTTCCATATCATCGGTTCGCACATTGATTCCCCGCGTCTAGAGCTGAAGGGAAGGCCGCTATTTGAGGCCAGTGAATTTGCGCTGTTCCAGACTAATTATCATGGTGGCATTAAATACCACCAATGGACCAACCTGCCGCTAGCCCTTATAGGCCGTATTGATAAGAAGGATGGAACAAGTATTCAGGTATCCGTAGGTTTGGACACCGACGACCCCATCTTTATGATTCCAGAGCTGTCCCCGCATGTTGATCGCAGTAGGAATTCCAAGACTCTAGCTGAGTTTATTACCCCAGAAGACCTCGACCCAATCATAGGGCATATTCCAGGTGAAGACGGCGGCGATATAGCCGACCAAGTTTTAGCCTATTTAAGTCAGGAGTACGGCGTTACGCGAGCCGATTTGGTCTCGGCGGAACTCTCCTTGGTACCGGCAGGAGCGCCTCGGGACATGGGATTCGATAGAGGGCTAATCGCCGCCTACGGTCAGGATGACCGGCTTGCGTCCTATGCTGCACTGCGTGCAGTGGCGGAGATCGACCATCCAGATAAGACTACTATGGCCTTCTTGGTTGATAACGAGGAAGTAGGCAATAGAAATAATACCGGTGCACACTCCGACTACTTTGCCGATCTGCTTTCCAGACTTTTGTATGCGCAGCTGCAAGGGGACTATCGTGAACCCTTATTTCGTAGTGCGTTGCGTCAGACTAAATTTATATCCATAGACGTAAACCCAGGGATCAATCCAATGAACCCTGGTGTTTGGGAGCCAGGCAATGCCCCTAAGTTAGGTTATGGCGTTAATCTCAAGCTCTACGGGCAAGGTAACACTGCCAATAGCGAGTTTATCGCGTGGACTCGGCAGCTGCTGGATAGCAATGATGTACCCTGGCAGACAGTGACTTATAAAGTCGGAGTTGGCGGCGGGGGAACTATCGGTGGAGAGTTTTCTGCACAGAACATCGAAGTTATCGATTTCGGTGTTCCCCTGCTCTCGATTCATACACCCTACGCGGTTAGTTCTAAGGTCGATGTATACAATCTCTATCGGGCAGCTTTGGCATTTTATGCCTATACGGACTAGTGCATTTCGGATTATTCTCCCCCTTCTAACAAAGATATTGATGAAGCTACTATGAAAATTAAAATTTCGATGATCGTTAGGCTCTCCACGCTAGTCTGCTCGGGTTTGCTCGCGATGTCCGTGCAGCAAGCCATAGCGCAAGAAGTTGGCGACCACCAATACACCAGCGAAGCGATTGAGGCGGGATCTCAAGTGTATACCCAGCAATGTGCTCTGTGCCATGGACCACAAGGTGCTCTCGTGGACGGCATTAACCTGCGCACCGGGCAATTTCGGTCCGTACAATCGGACGCCGATCTAAGGCTGGTCATTAGTGATGGCGCGGGAGAAGGGCGGATGCCGGCCTTTAGTCTGCGCAGTGAGGAAATGAATGGAGTGATTGCCTTTATTCGCGCCGGCTTCGATCCCGAGGGAGAGGCGGTAAAAATCGGCGACCCGGTTCGCGGGAAGGCGCTGTTCGAAGGCGAAGGTCAATGTGCAGACTGTCACCGAGTGAGGGGGGTAGGTCCGCGCACAGCGCCTGACTTAAGTAACATCGGTGCAATTCGTACTCCTGCGTCCTTGCAGCGGAACCTACTTGACCCGGCGACTGCGCTGCTGCCTATCAACCGCCCCGTGCGGCTCGTTACTCGATTTGAAGAGACTATCGTTGGCAGACGACTTAATGAGGATACCTATACCGTTCAGGTGATCGATTCAGGGGAGCGACTTCGCTCGTTAAAGAAAACCGACTTGGTTTCCTACGAAATCAGCGACGAACCCAGCAAACAACCGACCACTATGACAAGTGATGAAGTGGCCGATGTCATTGGCTACCTGCTTACCCTGCGAGGTTTAGAATGAAATTAACAAACCAAATTAGAACAACTAGCGCTGCACTGTTTCTATGCTTCGCAGCGACAAATGCATTCGCACAAGCTCCCTATGAGCGAATTCTTAATGCGGAAGAGGAGCCGCAAAATTGGCTTACCTACAATGGTGGTTATAAAAGCCAGCGTTATAGTCAGCTAGATCAGATCACGCCGGAGAATGTCACCGACCTTAAATTACAGTGGACCCTGCAAAACCAAGTCTTCGGTGCATGGCAATCGAATCCGATAGTGGTCGACGGCATCATGTATGTCACCGAACGTCCGAACACCGTCATGGCGGTCGATGCAATAACAGGTAGAGTCTTTTGGAAGTATCGTCACGTTCCTGCTGAAAATGCCTTGATTTGTTGTGGGGCAAATAATCGCGGTGTTGCCGTATTAGACGACAAGGTATTCATGGGCACACTAGACGCGCGTCTGGTTGCACTGGACAGAGTAACTGGCAGCGCGCTATGGGATGTAGAGGTAGGCGATGTTGATCTCGCTTATTCAGTAACCATGGCGCCGTTGGTGGTAAAAGACAAAGTCATCGTCGGCGTAGGCGGGGGCGAGTTTGGTATTCGCGGCTATGTTGCAGCCTACGACGCTGAAACCGGCGAGGAGGCATGGAAGACTTACACCATTCCAGGCCCTGGCGAGCCTAATCATGACAGCTGGCAAGGCGACGACTGGGAGCATGGTGGTGCACCGGTTTGGATAACAGGTTCCTTCGATCCAGAACTCAATCTTACCTATTGGGGAGTGGGAAATCCCGGGCCGGATTGGAATGCGGGCCAGCGGCCTGGTGATAATCTCTATTCTGATTCTGTGATCGCCTTGGATGCGGATAGCGGCGAATTGAAATGGTATTTTCAATTCACACCGAATGATGCCTACGACTATGACTCGGTACAGGTACCGGTACTGGCCGATATAGTTTGGCGCGGTACTCCATCCAAGGTCATGATGTGGGCCAATCGGAACGGTTATTTCTATGTGTTAGATAGAGTGACTGGCAAATTTCTCGAAGGGAAACCCTATGTGAAGGTGAACTGGTCCAGCGGTCTCGATGACAACGGACGGCCGATTCCAACACCGCAACCCGAAGGCATGCCCACCTTTCCTGGAAATCAGGGCGGCACCAATTGGTATCCTCCGTCATTTAGCCCCAGAACAGGCCTTTTCTATTTCAGTGCGTGGCAGGACTATGCAACGATCTATCGTGCGGAAGAATCTGATTACGAGCCGGGCAGGGCGTTTCTCGGCGGGGGGTTTTCAGTACTAGCACCGGCGCCGGGAGCGCCGACTATCGGCATCGGCAGAACTAACCCTATTAACAACTGGACCAATGAAGTTGGCTTCGCTTCCTTGAAGGCGATGGATCCACAGACCGGTGAAGAGGTTTGGTCCTATGATCAGTTCGATGTGAGTGACTCTGGCATGCTAACGACCGGCTCAGATATATTGTTCACTGGCGGGCGCGAAGGCTATTTTCATGCAATCGATGCGCGTAACGGCGACATGCTTTGGAACGTCAACCTAGGCGGTCAGATCGTCATGGCACCGGTTACTTTCAGTGTCGATGGCGTTCAGTACGTTTCTGTCATTTCCGGGCATGCCTTATCCACATTTGCATTGCCGCACTAGGAAGCTCACATGGGAGTAAAAGTCAGTTCTGCTAAAAGCCTGATTTCTCAATTTGCGATCCTCACGGCCCTGGTACTGTGGATGTTGCCGGCACTAGCGCAGACTGTTGCGATTCAACACACAGTCGAGGCAGATGGTCACCCGATGGCGCTATGGGAGAAATCGGTTGCACAACCCAAGGGGCACATTCTCTTGCATCACGGCCGAACTTGGAGCTCTATTCCAGACTTCGATCTACAGGTATCAGGAGAAGATCTTTCCCTTATGGATGGCTTTAACGACAGGGGTTACAGCGTCTGGGCACTCGATGCTAGGGGCTATGGTGAGACTCCCAGAGATAGCAGCGGTTGGAATACGCCAGACCGGGCCGCACAGGATCTATCGATAGTGCTTGATTGGCTGCGCGCAAGAAACGGTGAAACTACTCACGTCTGGGGCTGGTCCTACGGCTCTATGGTCGCGCAGCTCACCGCTCAAAGATATCCCCAGGCCGTGGCGAGTGTCACTTTATTTGGTTATCCAACTGATCCCGATGCCCAAATTCCTCAGAGCAATAGCCAGAGCGAACCCTCAGCTCGGCCGACTACTAGGGCGGCAGCGGCATCTGATTTCATAGTGCCCGGTTCAATTTCCCAGCATGCAATAGACACCTATGTAGCCGCCGCCCTTAAGGCGGATCCTATTAGAGCGGATTGGAATCAACTGCATCAATGGAATGCTCTTGATGGTGAGGCGCTTGCACTGCCCACACTGCTGCTCCAGGCAGAGTTTGACCCCTTAGCGGATACCGATGCGCACGCGCGCTTTTTCGCGAAGATATCGAATCCCAATAAGCAATGGGTGATGTTGCCCGGCGGCGATCACGCCGCACTCTTAGAGACGCCTAGGGCGAAATTAATCAAATCGACAATCGATTTCATCGAGTGGCTTGAGCATTAAGAGACTCTTATGCAAATCCTTGCGCTGTGACAGAGTCTAAACGGCCGTATCTAATTCTGTCCGTAGTCCACGGAATGAATACAACGGCGAAAAAAGAAAGGAAGCTGTGCACCGCTAGGTAGCTCAACGCAGTTAAAATGAGGTCTAGATTCAGCGTTTCGCTTCTTTTAAAACTGTAGCTGTATTCTGATACACTATGAAAAAATATCTTGCGGTGGTCTGCAATTTCCCCGCGATTGGCCGCATAGCCCTTTAGATTCGGCGTGAGCTGTCAAAAAATCGTGGTCGGAAAGCGTATTTCTTGCTAGCTTTAGGCTGTTAAGCTCAGTTTAACCAATCTTGCTGCTGACCTACGCCGCGGCTAAAAGTGGCCGAAGGGATCGCTGCGAAGCACTACAAAAATAGAGAGAGATGACTATGCTATTTCCAACTCCGAGGAGATCAAATCTTACCTGGCGCGGTTGTGCTGCTGCGGGTCTGTTGCTGTGTTCTTCAAGTTTTCTAAACGCTCAGGATATTCCTTTGTTCAATGAGGATCCGGGTGAGTGGTACACATTAGGTGGCGATTTTGGGCATACACGCTATACACCTGCCGCTGAAATCACTGCAGAGAATTTCACCGACATGGAAGTAGCTTGGGAATGGGACGGTGCCAGTTTTGGCGCTATTAGTGGACGATCCACACCTTCTCTGATCAACGGCAAACTCATCACTGTAGCGGGCAATAAGCGCTACGTTGTCGCCTTAGATCCTAAGACCGGTGAAACGCTCTGGTCTTATCGCGAGCCGGATACACCTCGCGCCGAGTATTCGATGCGTGCAGATTACGGCAAGGGTGTGGGCTACGCCAACATAGACGGTAAAGATGTTGTCTATATTGTTTCTCCCGGCTTTTTCTTAACGGCGTTGGATGCCGATACCGGGATTCCGCTTGAGGGTTTCGGTAAGCCAGTACCTATCGACGGATTTCCACAATCTGGAATCGTCGACCTCTTGGCCGACCTGGGTCACCCCTACGATCCCTATGAAGGTATTCCTTTAGAGACAGGGTATATAACGTCCTCTTCGCCACCGATCGTAGTCAATGACACTATCATTGTAGGTAACTCTGCAGAGCAGGGCTATCACCAAGCCCGTATCGAAAACGTACCGGGCGATATCCTCGCCTATGATGCACGCACGGGTGACTTTAAATGGAAATTCAACGTCATTCCTAAGCCGGGCGAGTACGGTCACGAAACTTGGGAAAACGATGCGTGGGAGTGGACCGGTGATGTTTCTTCTTGGGCTCCGCTTTCTGCCGACCCAATTAACAATCTGGTTTACATCCCAACTAACAGTGCGACTATTGATTACTACGGCGGTTTTCGTCCGGGAGACAACCTGTACGGTGCTTCTCTCATAGCGTTGGATACGCGAACTGGCGAACGTGCTTGGCATTTCCAGATGGTAAAGCATGAAATTTGGAACTTCGACAATCCAACTGCACCGGTTCTTCTTGATCTAAATGTGCCAGGTCAGGGACTAGTGCCGGCAGTTATGCAGGCAACGAAGCAGTCATGGGTCTATGCCTTCAATCGAATAACCGGTGAGCCAATTTGGCCAATCGTAGATCGTCCTGTGCCAGCATCTATCGTGCCAGGCGAAGTACTTTCGCCTACTCAGCCTCATGTAACACATCCGGCACCCTATGATATGCAAGGAATTACCGAAGACGATTTGATCGACTTCACTGCAGAGCTGCGAGCGGAGGCCTTGGAGGTAATGGATGAATATGTAATGGGGCCTTTGTTTAATCCCCCCATTCATGCCGACAACCCAATGGGAAAATACGCCGCAATGAACTGTCCTGGCGGCGCCGGCGGTGCAAATATCACCGCGCCGGCTGTAGCGGATCCTGAGACAGGTAAGATGTATATCTCTTCCCACAAGGCTTGTTTTGCGCTGCGACTGATACCCGGAGAAGAGTCCGATCTGTTGTTCCCGAACTCCACTGGCATAAACACTGCTCGTTTTGCAAACGGTGCACGTGGGGCTACGGCTAGACCCCCGCGCCTAAGCTCAGGGATTCCAATCTGGAAGCCACCGTATAGCCGAATTACAGCTATCGATATGAATAGCGGCGACCACTCGTGGATGATTCCAACGGGTGAAACACCTGATCGTATCGCTAACCATCCTGCGCTGGCGGGCGTGGATGTAGGCAATACTGGAACAGGCGCCTTGGTGCCAATGGTCGTAACCAAGAATATGTTGGTGTATTCAGACCAAGCTGGTGACGGCACACCGATGCTCTACGCTATCGATAAAGAAAGTGGTGACATCATGGCTCAGATGGAAGCGCCAGGGCGAAGCAGCTACGGCATGAGCTCGTGGGTACACGATGGCCATCAGTACATCTTACTGCAAACTAGCTCTTCACTGACTGCGATGGCTCTGCCAGGTGCACAGGCAGCAGCTAACGACGCTCACTAAGCGGCAATTGTGAAAAGAGAAGAGGCCGAAGTGATAGTCGTATCATTTCGGCTTTTTTGTGTCTGCTCTAGGCATTCAATACAAAGCTAATTATTGGAGTAAGAAATGAGTAAAATCGCAGCCAGTTGCCAGTGCGGCCAACTCAAGTTTGAGGCGAGCTCGGGTCCCGTGCTCGAACTATGCTGCCACTGTCCGGATTGTCAGGATGCTCTGCAGGAAGATTTCGCAAATATCGCCTTTTTTACGATGAATGAGACTTTGGTTGAGGGCGAGCTAGCAGAAAAGATTTATCTTGCAGCATCAGGCAATGAAACCTGCAGGCAATATTGTGTGCAGTGCGAAACGGTTATGTTTGATCGCTCCGAAGGATTTCCGAATTTGCTCGGCGTAATGGTAAGCCGATTGCTGCCGCCATTTGAATCCCGTCCTACGTGTCATGTGTATGTGAATGACAAGAAAGCGGCAGTTAAGATCCCTGAGGGAATGAAGCAATACGAGGCTGGCATTGGCTAGCTTTTCCTGTCCTTAGCCATTCGCTTACAAAATCTCATTAATGCCCTTCAGAATCGCAGCGAATGCCATCACCCAACAGAGGCAAGCGAGTGCATCGACGAGGCTATAGCGTAATCGTTTGATACCGCTGGCTCCCACCAGTGCGGGAATAATGCTGCGGATAGCAGGAATGAAGCGCCCGATGAAGATGGCGGCGCTGCCGTAACGGCGGATGAGACTCTCTGCCTTCGTCACATTGGTCTGATATTTTTTGATCATGCCGATTTGGTGAAATTTTGCTCCTAAAGACCGTCCAAAATAGTAGCCTGCATGATCGCCTATCAGTGCCCCGAAAAAAGCCAGCGGTAACAACACCTCCAAACCGGCAATGCCATTGTTGTAGAGAGTGGAAGCTACCAGCAATAATAGAGCGCCCGATATGACTAGGCCGATGCCCACACACGATTCTGCAAAAGCGAGCAGAGGCACGAGAGCGATAGCGTAGTCACGGTTGCTATCGAGCCAGTCTAAAATGAATGATTCTATGTTTCGCTCCTTCATTAGCAGCTTGGGCAAATTGCGCCGCCCATATAGCTTTCGCCAAAAAGTAATACGTGAATAGTAGTGGGATAGATGACTTGTTTTTCTTCAAACAATTAAAAGGGGCAGGACTGAATTCAGTGCTGCCCCTTTGCTGTTTTTAGAAGAGAGTTGTAGTGTTATTGATTGGTATCTAGTACCGCCAACTTTGCGTTTAGTTCTGCGCTTAAATCGCCGCTAAAACTAGCGGCATAAGCTGCATTACCGTCCATCTGCAATTTCAGCCAAGCAAAAGTGAAACGTGCTTGAGCGGCCAAATCGGTTCCACCGTTTGTGGGAAGATTGTGAGTTCCCTCGGCGAATTCCACATAGGCTTTGTTGGTGCTGCTCGCAATAGAGTCATACAGGGCGCGGGCATGGGCAGCTGGCGGTGCTACGGTGTCCTCGCTGCTAGCAAAGATTAGAGTTGGAACAGTTAGGCCGCTGTAATCGCCGTCGAATGACTGACCCAGTTCACAGCAGTATGGCATTAGAGGTATCACCGCCTTGATCTCGCTGCCCAGTTCGACAGCAGCCGCCAAAGCAGCACCGCCACCTAGGGAGTGCCCCATAATCGCCAGCTTGCTCGTATCTACTTTGCCATTAATGGGGCTATCGCTATTGCCGATCTCATTTTTTAAGAATTCGACGGCGGCAATATGCGCTTCCTTTCTTGGCTGAAATGTATCGCGGGGATCGTTGGTATCGATAATCATCACTACAATGCCTAGCGAGGCAAGAGCGGGTCCCCACCAGTCATAGATATCTTGAGTAGCTGTATAGCCCGGAACTAGCACAGCGGCGCTAGAAGGAGGAGCAAAGCTGAGTGTTAGAGGATAAAAGATAGTTGCCGAAGCGAACTCATCAACATTGACCGTGGGTTCGTAAGTTCTGACTTCATACAAAGCTGTGTCAAACTCATTACCGATCGCTCTTGCGATTTCTCGACCCTGCGGACGGTAGCGTCCTGGCTCATCTGCATCTTGAGCGCTCGCGGGCACCATAGCGGCGAGTGCGAAAGAGGTGGCGGTTAAAAGGGTGAGTATTAGCTTGCTTGTCAGATTAAAAGATTTCATTGTTATTTTCCTTGCCGTTCTAAAGGGCATTCTCAAATGATCAGGCTTTTGCGCTACGATAGTCTAAAATCTGTGATTCTGTGGTCCTCGAGCCCTCATGCGACGGCAGGTTCCCGAGACTGAGTATTGAATATAGCAAAGGCCGCTGGTCGAAGAAATGGTATTCGGCGTAAACTCAGCGCTTATTCTTGTCCATTTTGTCCTTTCTCTTCTCTTGCCTGCGCATGGAAAGCCATGTGTCGGCGCTATAGGGGCCGGGTCCAAAGGCGAAAATCACCAGAAAGGCGCTAAAGTACATGGCGGCCAGTTCGCCGTTGTTTAGCGTCGGAAACCATGCGTAATGGGCTGTTAGATAGGCCATAAGCATGATGAAGGTGGCCAGAAGAGCCGCGAGATGAGTCCATAAGCCGATCAATATAAGCAGTCCACCAAAGAATTCCACAACCCCGGCTATAAATAGAGCGTTAATCTCCATTGGAATCGGCAAGGAGACAAGTTCTGCGATACTTATCGATGTCATGCCGCCGCCCATAAAGGGTTGTGGGTTTTCACCAAACAGTTTGCCGTAGCCATGGGTCATAAACATGGCGGCGCTAAGCACCCGAAATAGGGTCCATGTCCACTCTTGGGAATTCTCCGCGACACCGTCGAAGAGTGAGTTGATTTTGCCAAACATAGGCGCAGCCTCTTTTATTATTGGTGTGCTCGATAAAGCTTTAGTGTTCGAATCTTGTTTCAAGCGCTGGCAAATTGCAATAACCTTCATCTTCAGCGTGTACGATAGTGGGCATTAATTGCCATTTTGTGCGAAAGCTTTGAGGCAGAACTAGGTGACGGATTAGGCACAGACGATGAGCGGCAAGATACTGATAATTAAGACAGGAAATACCCTTCCTAGCTTGCTGGACGAGAACGAAGACTTCGAGGATTGGTTTATCCGCGGAACCGGTTTGAATTCAAACCGTTTTGTTTGCTGTGCTGTCGACAAGGGTGAGCCCTTGCCTGTAACAGATGATGTCGTCGCCGCAATCGTTACTGGTTCGCCAGCCTATGTCACCGATCTTGCTCCCTGGAATGAAATTGCGGCCGTCTATTTACGACTCCTTCACCGGCAGCAAAAACCTATCTTGGGCGTTTGTTATGGACATCAATTGCTGGCGTGGGCGTTTGGCGGTGTAGTCGGATTTCATCCGGGCGGTCGAGAGATCGGAACCATCGACGTTGAATTGACTACAGAGGCTGCCAGCGATGTACTGTTTGCCAAAATGCCCAAGCAATTCAGCGCGCAGGCTTCACATCAGCAGTCAGTCCTATCCTTGCCGGATGAGGCAGTGCTTCTCGCCAAGAATAGTTTTGATGCACACCATGCATTCCGCTTGGGTTCATCGACTTGGGGGGTACAGTTCCATCCTGAGTTTAGTGCGCACGTTATGAGTACCTATATTGGTGAGCGCCGGAATGACATCGCCAGAGAAGGTCTCAATGTGGAGGAGTTGCTGGCTAGAGTGGGCTCTACGCCGTTCTCTGCGAGTTTGCTGCGGCAATTTTCTGCGTTACTCTAAAAAATGCAGTAAAAAAATTAGTAGGTGAATGCCTCGGTGCTAGTCTGCAGATGCTGCATATTCTTCATTCACGACTTCAGTGATTCGTTCTGCTGTGGGCTGCCGCAGTAACCTGCCATTAACAAATACAGCGGGTGTTGAAAGTACGCCAGATGAGTTGCCACCCCGTTGGTCGTTGCGAACTTTCTGAATTACTTGGTCGGATTCGACATCGGCATGCAGACGATCCAAATTTAGGTTTAACTCCAGCGCATAGCTATCGAACTCATCCTCTACCTTAGAAAGGCCGGACCAAATGGCTTGCGTGGCGTAAAGGTAGTCATGCATTTCCCAGAATCGGCCCTGGTTTCCAGCGGCTTCAGCATACAGAGAAGCCATCCAGGAATTAGGGTGTGCGGCAGTAATGGGGAAGTGTCTAAAAACGAGGTGTGCCTTATCACGTAAATCGGGCCAAATTCGGGTCATCGTATCGTTTTCGGTGGCACAAGCCGGACACTGAAAGTCTGCATACACAACAATACTTACGGGTGTGGCGGCTGTCCCTCTAACGTGATCGTTGTCGGCGATTTCGACAGTGGAATAGGTAGGACCCTGACTTAGGAGCGTGTAAAGAGTAAGAAGTAGAAGGCCCGGAGCCACAACATACATAACAACCTTCATCATTAGTTTGCGGGTTCGATTTCGGCCTTTGGCGGCATTTTCTTTCGCTTCTTTTCGCTTTCTTTGTTCTTCTCTCTTGCTCATCGATCTTTACTACCTTGTCTAGAGTGGGGTGGTCATAGACCCTCACTATAACGTCTGGACGCAGTGAGTCAAACAAGATTAGACACTAGTGCGGCGAGGGTGAGGAGGTTGTGAATTCAAGTCGTTAGAACAGAAACGCATAACCAACCTTGCAGCTGATGTGGATACCCTGATCTTGATGCATGCCTATCCAGCCTTCATTTTTTGCGAAGTCGGTAATCCAGTGCAGCACTGTCTCAAGCACACCGAGCCAGATATTACCGGTGATCATATAGACTATGCCGCCATGAACCAACGCATGGGCAGTTAGCCAGTAGTACCAGACAGGAAACAGACTGTGCTCTTTAGCGTGAATTTTATCGTTGCGATTTTTACCATAGCCCATCGCGTCGGGTTGCAGTACAAAGTCTGCAACGGCGTGGCCGAAAAGTAACATGAAAATATTTTCAAAGAACAGCATTTACCACCTCGATCTCCGCACTTATAGATAAGCCACTAAGCCGACCGCCTAAATTGGCAATACCTGATGATAAGCTTATTCGCGGTCAAGCAAACCATTCGATGGCTAATGTGTTAGCTGATTCACACTATAGCTTCGCTGATCCTGATAAATTCATCGCCAAGGGCCTGTTATTTCCCCAAGCTTGTGAAATTTAATAGGTTTGTAAAAATAACGGCCCTGTGGACATCAGAATTAAGTGCCCCAATGTGCGGGAAGCTGACAAAATTTGACAATTTTTACGCTTGGATAAACCGTTTTGGGGGTCGCTAGTAAACTATGAATAGCCAAACCAATAGTAGAACGGCTAATGATCAAAGCGCGAGGTTTACAAAGTAAGGTTCTAAAAGAGCAGTGTTTACAACAACACGCTTAGGCACTCGCCGTCGAGAGAAGGGCAGGGCATCGCGGCTACTGCTAATGCTAATGGTAGTGACATGTTTTTTGTCTCAGGATCCTTTTTCCGCTACGGCGCTAACTGTTGAAACTATCTCGCCTTTACCGAGGCGTGAAGTGATAGTTGCTCCTACTTTTACATCGTCAGTGCTTCGAATCACTTTGGAGGTGCTATCAATAGTGATGCTATACCCTCTGGCAAGTGTGTTGAGTGGGCTGACAGAATTTAAGCTGCGGCTTAGTGTCTGCAGGCTCGATCGGCGCAAGGCTAATACTGAGCGCAGCGACTGCTCTAAGCTGCCGCGACTCGCAGTTAGGCGTATTTGATTGCGCTCAAGCAACTGTTTCGGTGAATTCGCCGAAAGGGTGCGTTGCACCTGCGTGAGTTTTGTTCTTTGCGCTGCGATATTACTGCTCACGGCTCTACGCAGGCGAATATCGAGTCGGTCCAGGTTCTGCGCCTGCTCCTGCAAGCGACGATCAGGATGCTTAAGCTGCTTCGCTATCCAAGCTAGCTGCTGCCGACCCTGCTTGATCGCTAAGCTGATAGCGCTTTTGAATTGCACGCTAGCGGAAAACAGCTGATCAAAATAATCCTCCTGATTGGGGCTTAGTAGTTCGGCGGCGGCGGAAGGCGTGGGCGCCCTTAGATCCGCGACAAAGTCAGCAATGGTGAAATCTACTTCGTGACCGACGGCACTGCAGATTGGCAGCTCACTTGCAAATATCGCTCTAGCTACGGGCTCCTCGTTGAACGCCTGTAAGTCTTCTAAGGAGCCGCCGCCACGACCGATAATTAAAGCCTGTAGCCCTAATTTTTCGGCTAGCGTGTTCGCCCTTTCGATGGCACTCACGATTTCAGCGGCGGCACCGGCACCTTGAACGACTACAGGAAGTAGGGTGATTCTAGTTGCCGGGAATCGCCTTGCGAAAACACTAAGTATGTCTTGCACCGCTGCGCCTGTTGCAGAGGTAATTACGCCAATGTGTTGATAGTGACTTTGCATCTGCTGCTTGTTTTCGTCAGCGAAAAGACCTTCGCCGTGCAACTTGCGTTTCAGTTGTTCGAAGGCGCGCTGCAAGGCGCCATCGCCAGCTTCCTCCATGCCATCGAGGATGAGCTGATAATCGCCGCGGCCTTCATAGATGCTAAGGCGACCCCGTACAATAATTTGCTTGCCGTTCTCCGGCTTGAATCGAACCATGCGATTGCGATTTACAAACATCGCACAACGAATCTGTGAGGACTTGTCTTTAAGTGTCAGGTACCAGTGCCCGGAAGATGGCACGGCAAGGTTTGAGATTTCACCCTCGACGATGACGGCTGGGAAATTACTTTCCAGCAAGGAACGAGCCATACTATTGAGGCCGCTCACGGAAAGTATATTTTCAGCGTGGTTTTTGTCGTAGGGATTTTTGTTGCGTTGAGAGTAAGGCATAGGCCAATACTACCCTAGCGGAATTGGATTCGGTAGCAATGCGCAGGCTGAACGGATCGGCACAGTCATAAAGGTGTACTAGGGATTTAGGGCAGAGGATGACTTTGGTTTCTAACTCTTCCCTTTCGATCGATATCGGACACTTATTGGCTTGCTCAGCTAAGTGTCCGGCTTGAGCGTACGAGAACGTAACGGCTACTAGCGCAGCAGAGATTGATTGTGATCTCTTCATGGGAGCCTCTTTTTCCGAATTGTAGAAGGCGTCGAAATAATAAGAGCTGGCGGTTAGTTTGTGCTGACCTAAATCAATTTCACCGCACTCTACCGCTTGGAATAGTGGCTTTCTACTTTAACCAGATGAGCTGTGGCGGTGGAGTTACTGCCGAATCAAGCGGTTTTTTTGGAAAGTATCGCAGCAACAGTCACATTCGCGCTGACATTTGCTGTGGTAATAAACATATCTACAATTAGGTCTACTGCGATAAGGATGCCAATACCCTGTACTGGCAATCCAAGAGAGACGTAGACCGGCGCCATAATGAGCAAGCCGCCGCTGGGAATTCCAGGGGAATAGAAGCTAAACAACCCTATTGCTGCGGCGATAATAAATAGCTCATAAATTGTTAGATCAATTCCATACAGACTCGCGACAAAATAGGTGCCGGCTGTTCTGGCTATCGGTGAAGCGAATTTAAAAAGCGTTACCGCGATTGGTAATACTACTCCTGACACCTTGTTGGAGATGCCGAGGATTTCGGTTGCTGTAAAACAGGCGGGCAGGGCGGCAAGTGAAGAGCGTGTGCTAAAACCGATAATCTGCGCCGGAGCTAATGCGCGCGCAAAATCGCGCAGTTTAATCTCGCCTACATAGACGGCGAGCGGATATAGCGTCAGGGTAAAGGCTGTGATTAACGCGCACACAATGACAATGAACGATGCTAGAACACTGATAGCAGAAACACCAAGTGTCGCAGCGAGTGGAAACACCAGTGCAAAAATGCCGATGGGGGCGAGCGTCATAATCCAGGCGATTAACACGAACATTGTTTCTTTGATGGCCGAGAAGAAGCCTACGACACGCTCTCGTTGCTCGTTTCCAATCTGCAGCAATGCTATAGAAAATAAACCGGTAAAGATCATCAGTGGCAGCACTTCGTTGTCGGCAGCCGCCCGAATGGGATTGATCGGAATGAGTGCTACTAGCCAATCGCGAAAGGGCGGCAATTCACTGCTGCCTATATTTTCCGTAGCTGT
>Ga0209632_10000965_pt1 | contig 29620 bp, 32 predicted proteins | sample COG_10_FD_184754 | JGI IMG/M metagenome (GOLD analysis project Ga0209632, IMG submission 184754) | Pelagic Microbial community sample from North Sea - COGITO 998_met_10 (SPAdes) (version 2) | ecosystem: Environmental > Aquatic > Marine > Neritic zone/Coastal water | place: Helgoland, sampling... | reverse complement strand
AAAATCTTTACCAACTATATTTTATGGAAAGTTAGTTGGTAAAGATTTTCTTGGAAATAAATACTATAAAAGTAAATCAGGCAAAAGATGGGTAATTTATAGTGAGGAGATAGATGCTTCAAAAATTCCACATGAGTGGTACTCATGGATCCATTTTATGAAAAATAACTTAGAAAATAAACATGAATTGCAGAAGTATGATTGGCAAAAACCACATAAATCTAACCAAACAGGTACAAAAAATGCTTATCACCCAAATAAAGACAGTGATGAAATTAAAAAAAAATACACAAGTTGGAATAGTTAATCTTTTAATTGTTTTATTTTATCTTATTCTTTTAAACCCACTCCTAAAGGCTGAAGAGACTGTTGAAGGCAAGTTCATAGAAATAAAAATTCTTGATAAAGTTAGTTCTAAAAATAATCTTTTAAAAATAGAGGTTGGTAAAGAAAAAAAATTTCAAAACCTTTTAATAAAAAGTTTAAAATGTAAAAATTCTGAGTTTGATGATAATCCTGAAATTACAGCTTATCTTCAGGTCAAAGATCTAACAAATATTAGTAATGATGAAGTTTTTGTATTTAATGGATGGACTTTTTCATCGAGCCCGACGTTAAAACCTTTTGATCACCCAGTTTATGATATTTGGCTTACCAAATGTTATTAAATAACTTTCTCGTTATCTAGCCAACCAACATTAAAATCTGAGTCAAGAAATTTTTTGTGATTAAGTAAGATCTTATGAAGAGGTATGGTTGTTGTAATACCATCTATTACAAACTCATCTAGAGATCTATTCATTCTTTGAATTGCCTCTGTTCTATTCCTTCCTTGAGTTATAACCTTACAGATCATACTATCATAATATGGAGTTACTTTATAACCTTGAAATATAGCTCCATCTACTCTTGTTCTAAAACCAGATGGCTGATGACACATACCTATAGTTCCAGGGGATGGTTGGAAATTCTTACTCGCATCTTCTGCGTTAATTCTACATTCAATAGCATGACCTCTTGGGTTAATGTCACTTTGTTTTAGAGCTGTTTCACCAGTAAAGGCTATCCAAATTTGTTCTTTGATTATATCAATTCCAGTAACCATTTCTGTAACTGGATGCTCAACTTGAACTCTTGTATTCATTTCTAAAAAATAAAATTTCCCATCTTCATAGATAAATTCAACTGTTCCAGCACCTTCGTAGCCAATTTTACTGACCATGTTTACAGTTCTTTCAAAGAGATCTTTTCTAATTTCATTAGTCAAGACTGGGCTAGGTGTTTCCTCTATTAACTTTTGATGTCTTCTTTGTACAGAGCAATCTCTTTCATGTAAATGCACTGTTCTATTTTTCCCAGATAATATTTGAACTTCTATATGCCTTGGGTTTTGAAAAAACTTTTCAATATAAACCTCATCATTACCAAAATATTTTTGCGCTTCAGATTTTGCTGTGGAAAACAATGTTTCAAAATCCTGTTCTTTATGAACAATTTTCATTCCTTTTCCACCACCACCACCAGAGGCTTTAATTAAAACTGGAAACCCTATCTTATTACAAAGTTTTTTAGCTGCCTTTATGTCTGTTACACCACCCTCAGATCCTTCAATAACAGGTAGACCATGTTCTTTAGCAATTTTCTTTGCTTGAATTTTATCTCCCATCATCTCTATAAGTTTTGAGGACGCACCAATAAATTTAATATTATTTTCTTCTAAAATTTTAGCGAAGTTTGCATTTTCTGATAAAAAGCCATATCCAGGGTGCACTGCCTCTGCTTTTGTAAGTTCAATTGCAGACATTAAAGCAGGTACATTTAAATAACTATTTGCTGGTTGGTGAGAGCCTATACAAATACTTTCATCAGCAAGTCTAACGTGCATGCTGTCTCTATCTACGTCTGAATGAACAGCAACCGTTGAAATTCCCCATTCTTTACATGCCCGTATAACTCTGACCGCAATTTCCCCACGGTTTGCAATTAGAATTTTTTTAAACATTATTCAACAATGATAATAGTTTGACCAAATTCAACAGGTTGGCCATCTTCTACACAAATTTCTTTTATAATTCCATCTGCTGTAGAAGGGACGTGGTTCATAGTCTTCATAGCTTCGACTATCATAACAGTTTCACCTTTTTTAATTTTTCTACCAACTTCGGAAAATTTTTTAGCACCTGGTTCTGGTGCATGATAAGCAGTACCTATAATTGGAGATTTAACTTCAGTTCCAGATAAATTTTTAGGCTTTTCTTCATTAGATGTTGAGGTTGATGCCGCAACACTTACAACTTGATTTGAGCTAGTTGATTTTGATACTTTAATCTTGGTGTCTTTATCTGTATATTCAATTTCAGTTAAGCTAAACTCATTCAAGTAGTCTGTTAATTCTTTAATTATATTTTTATCTATTTTCATTTTTTTAAAAGGTTTTGCATTGCAATTATGGCTAAAATATAACCATTGTCACCTAAACCAAAAATTCCACCACTGGCTACATCACTTATTAGTGATTTTTGCCTAAATTCTTCTCTTTTATATATATTGGAAATATGCAGCTCAATAATTGGTTTTTTAAATAAATCTAAAGCATCCCTAATTGCCACAGATGTATGAGTAAAGCCAGCGGCATTAATAATAATTCCATCAAATTTATGTTTAGCTTCTTGAATAAGAGTAACAATTTCACCTTCAATATTAGTCTGAGTAAACTCTAAATTAATATTTAGTTCTTTTGCTTTAGTTAAACAATTGGTCTTTAACTGGTCAAAAGTTATTGATCCATATTGGGATTGTTCTCTTTCACCTAATAGATTAAGATTAGGACCATTAATAACAATAATATTATTACTCATTCATCACTTATATAGTATGAAAAAAATAAAAAAAATAAAAATTAAGATAAATGGTAAATTAACAGTAATTAATGAAGATTTAAGTATAATAATTTATTTAAAAAAAATTAATATTCCCCTTAAAAAGGTAGCAATTGAATTAAATAAAGAAATAGTAGATAAAAATAAATTGCATAAAATAAAATTAAGACATAATGATAAAATAGAGATTGTTCATTTTATCGGAGGTGGTTAAAATTGAAAAAAGATCAATTAATAATAGCAAATAAAAAATTCAAATCTAGACTAATAGTTGGAACTGGCAAATACAAGAGTATGGCAGAGTGTGCAAAAGCTATTAAGTTGTCAGAAGCTGAAATAGTCACTGTAGCAGTGAGAAGAGTCAATATATCCGATAAAAAGAAACCTTTATTGATGGATTATATTGATCCAAAAAAAATTACTTATTTACCAAATACTGCTGGATGTTTTAACTCAGAGGAAGCACTTAGAACATTGAGGCTAGCAAGAGAAATTGGTGGGTGGAAACTAGTAAAGTTAGAAGTTCTTGGGGATAAAAAAAATTTATTTCCTGACATGATAGAAACTTTAAAATCTACAGAAATATTAACTAATGAAGGTTTTAAAGTTATGGTTTATTGTAGTGACGATCCATTATTTGCAAAAAGATTGGAAAATGCTGGTGCTTGCGCAATCATGCCTTTAGCTGCTCCAATTGGTTCTGGCCTTGGAATACAAAATAAAACAAATATAAAAATCATAAGAAGCCAGACAAAACTACCATTGATAATTGATGCTGGTTTAGGCCAAGCTTCAGATGCTACTATTGCAATGGAATTAGGTTGTGATGGTGTTTTAGCTAATACAGCAATTGCGAAAGCAAAAGATCCATTTAAGATGGCTCTTGCTTTTAAAAATGGCGTAATAGCTGGAAGACAATCATTTTTAGCAGGACGCATAGAAAAACTGTTATATGGGTCTGCATCTTCACCTAAAAAAGGAATTATTTAAATTTTTTTTTTTTAAATTTTTTTTTAAAAAAGGGTTTACCTTTGAAAATTTTCTTTTTTACAAATTTATCAAATGTTTTACCCTCTTTTTCTTGTTCTTCTAAGTTTTTTAACTTTTCAATGTGCTGAAATGTTTCAATAGTTTTTTTAGTTTTATTTTGGAGGTCAATTACATACTCTGGTATTATAAGTGAGTTATCAGCAATAATATCAATTTTTATTTTATTTTTACTTTCAAAATATTGTAAATCATCAATGAAATTCTTTTTCATAAAATCTGATATTTTTTCACATATTTTTAATTCTACAAATTTTGCTTTATTCAGAATTGCCTTAACTTCTACTAATTTTAATATCTTTAGAGCAAAAGATTCATCTGTTAAAGTTACTTTCCACTTTACAGCACTCTCTCTTAGTCTTTGTCTTGACATTTCTAGCAGGCCAAAATTACTAATTCTTCCAATTTGAATCCTAGCTCTGTCTGTTCTGCATTTTTCTTTAAGTTTTCTTTCAACCAATCTTCTATTTTCAAAACTTAACATGTCAATAAAATCAATAATTATTAAGCCAGATAAATCTCTAATTTTTATTTGTCTTGTTATTTCTTCAGCAGCTTCAAGATTAGTATCTAATGCTGTGTTTTCAATATTTTTTTGTTTTATAGAACTACCTGAGTTTATGTCAATAGACACTAAAGCTTCAGTAGGGTTTATAACTAAATATCCTCCAGAATTTAATTTAACTTGCGAATCGTAAATTTCATTTAATTTTTGTTCTATATTTTCTTTAAAAAATAAAGGAATTTTATCTCTGTATTTTTTAATCCTCTTCACGTGTGAGGGCATCATAATTTTCATAAAATTTTGAGCTTTTTTATAACCTTCATTTCCTTCAATTATTATATTTTTTGTATCTTCATCGTACATATCTCTTAAAGTTCTTTTAATTATTTCACTCTCTTGATGGATTAATGCTGGTGCAATAGAATTTAAAGCAGTATCTTTAATACCATTCCAAGTTTTTATCAATGCGTTGAGATCATGATCAATTTCATTTTTTGTTTTATTTGATCCAGCGGTTCTGACAATTAATCCCATTTCTTTAGGAACTATTATTTGATTTAAAATTGTTCTTATTTTCTTTCTTTCACCAGGATTAAAAATTTTACGAGATATCCCACCACCTTTTGGCGTGTTAGGCATCAGAACAATATATTTCCCTGCTATTGAAATAAAAGTACTTAAAGCTGCACCTTTTTGTCCTCTTTCATCCTTTAATACCTGAATTAGTATTACCTGATTTGGTTTTATAACTTCCTGAATTTTATATCTTTTTGATCGAAATCTTGTTTCAACTTTTTTAATTTCTGCAGTTGGAGTTTCATCAACTGATACTACCCTATTATCTTGCTCTAGTTTTTTTTCAACAGGATCGTTGATTTCTAAATTACCCTCATTAATATTTTTTTCTTCAAGTTTTTCACTTTCTTTCTGAAGTTCTTCCCTTGCTTTTTCCTCTTCTTTTTTTATTTTTTCAAGATCACTTTGAGGTATTTGGTAATAATCTGATTGTATGTCGTTAAAAGATAGAAACCCATGCCTTTCTCTTCCAAAGTCAATAAAAGCAGCCTGCAAAGATGGTTCTACTCTGCTAACTTTTCCTAAGTATATATTATTCTTTATTAAGGTGTTTTTTAAACCTTCGTACTCGTAATCCTCAATATTATTACTTGATTTAAGAACAACTCTAGTTTCATTTGGATGCGAAGCATCAATGTATAAATTTTTTTCCATATATTTTTAGTTAATTGTTTCATTTTATATTTAAATAGCTTTAAATTTTGTTTGAATTCTGCTGCCTTATCTTTAACAAATTCATATATATATTAAACTATAATGTACAGAATTCTTAAAAATATATTTATACTAATTTCTAGTGTTGGTCTATTGACAGCTATTTTTATATTAGCTGTTTTATGGGCATTTTCTAACAAATTACCAGATTATAAATTTTTAAAGAGTTATAAACCTCCAGTATCTAGTAAAGTTTACTCAGGAGAAGGAGAATTAGTAAATGATTTTTCTACTGAAAAAAGGATATTTGTTCCCTACGAAGCTATACCTCAAAAAGTGATTAACTCTTTTCTATCTGCTGAGGATAAAAATTTTTTTAAACACCCTGGTGTTGATGCAAAAGGAGTTTTAAGAGCAATAATAAAAAATATTTCAAATATAATTAGTTCAAAAAGGTTAGAAGGTGCATCAACTATAACGCAGCAAGTGGCTAAAAATTTTTTACTAACGAATGAAGTAAGTTTAAATAGAAAATTTAAAGAAGCTATTTTAGCATTTAGAATAGAAAGAGTTCTTTCAAAAGAAAGAATATTAGAACTATATCTAAACCAAATTTATTTAGGCGAAGGTACTTATGGAGTTGCATCTGCTAGTCTAGAATACTTTGATAAACCTATTAATGAATTAAATTATAATGAAGCAGCTGTTTTAGCAGCATTGCCCAAAGCACCAAGCAAATACAATCCTTATAAAAATATTGAATTAGCTAAATTTAGAAGGGACCTGGTATTACAGAATTTATTTGAAAATGACTATATCAGTAAAAGAGATTATACAAAATTTGTAAATAAAAATATTTTATTAAAAAAAAGAAAAAAAATATTTTTTGAAGATACACGATATTATGTTGAAGACATTAGAAAAAATATAATTAACAAATTTGGTTATGATAAAGTATATAAACAAGGACTAAATATTAAGACTCCTATAAATTTAAACTTACAAAAAATTGCAACTCAGTCTTTAAGAGACGGTTTAATAAATTATGACAAAAGAAAAGGGTGGCGTGGACCTATCTTAAATAAAAAATATTCAATCAAATGGGCAGAAGATTTAAAAAATTTAAAATTAGAAAAATCAATTAATTGGCAATTAGCAATAGTTAAAAAAATAAAAAAATTTTCAGTAGAAATTGAAACTGATGATAAATTAAAAGGTTTTATTAAATATGAAAATACTACATGGACTAAAAAAGAATTAAATGAATTATTTAAGGTGGGTGATGTTATTTATGTAAAAAATATAGATAAGAATAATTTTTCATTAAGGCAGTTACCAGAAGTTAATGGTGGAATTGTAGTGATGGATCCATTTACAGGAAGAGTGCTTGCTTTAAGTGGAGGGTTTAGTTTTAAAAAAAGTGAATTTAATAGAGCTACTCAAGCATCTAGACAGCCAGGATCAGCTTTCAAACCCTTTATATATGCACTAGCATTAGAAAATGGATATACACCTTCAACTTTAATTCTTGATGCACCACTAGTTTTGGAACAAGGTTCTGATTTAAAAATGTGGAAACCAGAAAATTATGGAAAAAAATTTTATGGACCATCTACTTTGAGAATGGGATTGGAAAAATCAAGAAATTTAATGACAGTGAGAATTGCACAAGATCTTGGTGTAAAAAAAATAGTTAATTTTACAGAACAATTGGGTATATATGACAATCCAAGCGAACTATTGTCAATTTCACTTGGTTCAGCAGAAACAACACTTTTAAAATTAACATCTGCTTATTGCTCTTTTGTTAATGGAGGTAAATTAATAAATCCAATAATGATAGATAGAATTCAAGATAGTGAAGGAAATACAATATTTAATAATGAGACAAGAAAATGTGTAAATTGTAATCAAATATCATTTTTAGGTGATAATTATCCAAAAATTGAAGATAACTTTTTACAGATATTTTCTTCAGAAACAGCTTATCAAATGACTTCAATATTAGAGGGTGTAGTAAAAAGAGGTACTGGAAAAAAACTACGAGATCTTAGATTAGATCTAGGTGGAAAAACAGGCACAACAAACAATAATACAGATGCATGGTTTATAGGCTTTACTTCAAAATTAGTGATTGGTGTATACGTAGGCCAAGATAACCCAAGGCCATTAGGAAAATATGAAACTGGAGCAAAGGCAGCACTACCAATATTTAAAGATTTTATAAAAAAAGCTATAAAAAAAGAGGAAGCTAGGCCCTTTAAGGTTGCTGATAATATTTTAATGATGGTTATAGATCCATTAACTGGTCAAAAAGCACAATTTGAATCTAAAACTATAATTATAGAGTCTTACAAAAAAAAATTTATAGAAAAAGAAAGTTTTCAAAATCTAGAAATTAATAATAGATTAAAAAATAATAGTATATTAAGGTTCTATTAATGGAAAATGAATATTTAAATCACAAAAAAGAAATAGAAAAAATAAATCAAAGAGTTAAGGAGTATCTTTGAAAAGAATAATATATATTCTATTTTAGAAAAAAATAATAAGAAGATTCTTGAAGTTAATTTTTGGCAAGATAAATCAAATTCAAAAAAAATTATTAAAGAAAAAAAATTACATGAGGATTTAATCAATTCATATAATTACTCGGTTGAATCATTGAAGGATTTAGATGAATTAAATGAATTGGCTTTAGAGGAAAAAAATCAAGTTATTATTGATGAAATTTTAGAAAATACAAAGAAATTAAAAATTTCAGCAAAGAAAAATGAAACAAAATGCTTTCTTTCAAATGAAAGTGATAGTTTTGATAGTTATATAGAAATACATGCTGGTGCAGGAGGTACAGAGAGTCAAGATTGGGCAGAAATGTTAAGAAGAATGTATTTGAAATGGTCTATAAATAAAAATTTCAAATCTCAATTAATAAGCGAACACAAAGGTGATGAAGCAGGAATAAAATCATCAACAATTAAAATTGAAGGAGATTATACTTATGGATTACTTAAATCTGAGTCCGGAATTCATAGACTGGTAAGAATATCGCCATTTGACTCTGGAGCCAGGAGGCATACAAGTTTTGCTAGTATTTGGGTTTATCCAGTTGTTGATGAAAATATAGATATTGAAATTATAGAAAAAGATTTAAGAATTGATACATATAGATCAAGTGGTGCTGGAGGACAGCATGTTAATACAACAGATAGTGCAGTAAGAATTACGCATATACCGTCAAAAATAGTAGTCCAGTGTCAAAATGAAAGGTCACAACACAAAAATAAAGAAACATGTATGAATATGCTTAGAGCAAGACTTTACGATTATGAAATTAAAAAAAGAGAAAAAGAAAGTAAAAACATTGAATCTTCAAAAGCAGAAATTGGGTGGGGGCATCAGATAAGATCTTACGTTCTTCATCCTTATAGGCTGGTTAAAGATAATAGAACTAACTTTGAAAGTTCAAATCCTGACAAGGTTCTAGATGGAGATATAGATGAATTTTTAGAAAGTTCGCTATATAATATAAAATGATAAAAAAATTGATTAAATTTTTAATATTTTTATTAGCAACATTTGTTTTATTAATTTCATATTTGAGTTTTTTTGGAATTGAAACTGAAAAATTTAACAATAAGATCAATAAAGAAATACTTAATAATAATCAAAAATTAAATCTAGAATTAAAAACTGTTAAATTTTTATTAAAGCCATCTAACTTATCAGTTAATGTAAAAACATTTGGGCCAAAAGTATCTTATAATAAGCAGCAGTTAAAACTTGAATATATTAAAACAAACATATCTTTAAAATCTTTTATTAATAATGAGTTTTCAATCGATGATTTGCAGATATCAACAAAAGCAATTAAAATTAATGATGTTGTACGTCTAGGAAGATCATTTAAAGATTCGGTAGAATTATTCATATTAAGTAAAATTATTAAAAAAGGTTTTATAGTTGCTGACATTAATTTAAATTTTGATAATAATGGAAAGATTAAAGATGACTATTCAGTTAAAGGATTTATCAAAAATGGAGAATTACAATTTTTAAATAAAAATAATATTAAAGAGTTAAATTTAAATTTTAAGATTAAAAAAAATGAATATTTTTTAGAGAATATAGATACAGCCTTCAATCAAATTAAACTTGTATCACCAACAATAAAGATTATAGAACAAAAAAAAACATTTTTAGTCAATGGAAAAATTATAAGTAATAAAAATAATATAGACATACAACAATACAAAAATTTATTAGGAAACAGTTTTAAAAAATTAGAAATAGAAAATGTTAATTTTAGCTCAGATAATGATATTACATTTAATATTAATAAAAAATTTAAAATTAAAAATTTAACTTTAAGATCAAAGATTAATTTAAACACTCTTGACTATAAAATAAAATCAAAAAATATTAAAGAATATTTACCTAATTTTAAAGAAGTAATAAAATTAAAAAATCATAAAATTTTAGTAAATTATAATAAAGATGAATTAGATATTAATGGTAAGGGAGAATTTTTAGTTGAAGATAAAATAGATTCTTTAGATTATATGATTAACAAAAAAAATAATGAATATTTTTTTAAGACGAATATAAATATTAACAAAAATTCTCTACTAATAGATATTTTAAACTATAAAAAAGATGAAAACTTAAATTCTTTGTTAGAATTAAGGGGTGTATTAAAAAAAAATAATGAAATTAAATTTAAATCAATTTTATTTAATGAAAATAAAAACAGTTTTTTAGTTAAAAATTTAAACTTAAATAGTCAATTAAAAATTCTTGGTGTGGATTTGATAAATCTTGATTATTTAAATACCGATAAAATTAAAAATAAAATTGACTTAAAAAAAAATAAAAAGAATTATATAATTAATGGGAAAAGTTTTGATGCTAGCCAATTAATAGACATATTATTAAACAATAAAAAAAATGATGATTCCTCCTTATTTAGCAACCTCGAAACAAATATCTATTTTGATGTTAACAAAACTTATCTTGATCAAATCAATTATGTTGAAAATCTTTCAGGCAATATATTATATATTAATAATAAGATTAATGAGCTAAACTTAGATTCAAAATTTCCAAATAATAAAAGATTAACTTTGACTGTTAGAACAAATGTCAATAATGAAAAGATAACCACATTATTCTCTGGTTATCCAAAACCACTATTAAAACAATATAAGTTTATAAAAGGTTTTGAAGAAGGTATTTTGGATTTTTATTCAATAAAAAAAGGGAATTCTTCAAATTCTGTATTAATAATTGATAATTTTAAAGTTCAGGAAGTTCCCGTGTTAGCGAAATTATTAACATTAGCTTCTTTGCAGGGTATTGCTGACTTGTTAACTGGAGAAGGTATAAGATTTACTGATTTAGAATTAAAATTTTCCAATGAAAAAGAATTAATGACCATAGAAGAAATGTATGCGATTGGTCCAGCAATCTCAATTTTAATGGAAGGTTATATTGAGTATGAAAAATTGATAAGTTTGAGAGGAACATTAGTGCCAGCAACAACTATAAACAGGTCGATTGCATCTATACCGGTAATTGGTGACATATTAGTAGGAAAAAAAATAGGTGAAGGTATTTTTGGTGTTAGTTTTAAGATTAAAGGACCACCAAAAAATTTAAAAACAACAGTCAACCCTATTAAAACATTAACACCCAGGTTTATAACAAGAACATTAGAAAAAATTAAAAAAAATTAAGTTAGCTCTACTTTAATATGTCTTTTTTTACCAAGAGAGATCTTTATACAATTATCTTTAAATAACTTTTTTATTATAATTAATTTCTCATCATCAACCATTCGATTATTAATTTTGACACCTTTTCCTTTAATTAATCTTCTAATTTCACTTTTGGAACTTTCTAATTTAGACAATATAATTAAGTCAATAATATTTAAGTTTTTATCTAATTGATCTTTATTTATCAAAACAGAAGGTAGCTCCGAACCTAATGAATTTTCAGAAAATGTTTTTTTTGCAGTTTCTTCACTTGCTTTAGCTTCTTGTTCACCGTGCAACATTGAAGTAGCATTATTTGCCAGAGTAATTTTTTGTTGGTTGATATCTTGACTTTTGCCTTTTTCAATATCATCAATACTTAAGTCTGTAAAAATTTTGAGAAATTTTAAAACATCTCTATCGTCGATGTTTCTCCAAAATTGCCAATAATCATAAGCTGATAGAAATTTTTTATCCAACCAAACAGCTCCCGATTCTGTTTTACCCATTTTAGTACCAGATGCCAAAGTTATTAGTGGAGTTGTTAAACCATAAGTCTGTTTGTTTGAGTGTCTTTTTACTAGATCAACCCCATTTACAATATTTCCCCATTGATCAGAGCCGCCCATTTGCAAAACACAATTTTCTTTTTTATTTAATTCTAAAAAATCATATGCTTGAAGTATCATATAGTTAAATTCCATATAGCTTAATGATTGCTCTCTTTCCAATCTAGTTTTGACACTATCAAAACTTAACATTTTATTAATTGTAAAATGTTTTCCAATATCTCTTAAAAAAGAAATATAGTTTAAATTCTTAAGCCAAGAATAGTTATTTACAAATATTGGTTTAGTTTTTGGGTCTTTAGTATCTAAAAAATTTTTTAATATTTTTTCTATATTTTTAATATTTTTTTCAATCTCTTCTTCATTTAATATAGTTCTTGTTTTATCTTTACCTGAAGGGTCGCCAATTCTAGTGGTACCACCCCCCAACAATACTATAGGTCTATGCCCATGTTTTTGAAGAAGCCTTAAACACATTATTTGAAGTAAGCTACCAACATGAAGACTTTCAGCAGTACAATCAAAACCTATATAGCCATTGATTTTTTCTTTATCTAATATTTTAGATAATTCATCTTCATTGGTACATTGATAGAAGAAACCCCTGTCTTTAAATTCTTTTAAAAATTTATTCATAAGCTTATAGTCATACAATATACAAATTTTATTAAAAAAAAATAAGAATGGGAAAAATTTATACAGCCTTAGGATTAATGAGTGGTACATCAATGGATGGTGTAGATGCTTCATTTATTAGGTCTGACAATGGAAAGAATTATATACCACCTGCTATAAACCAATATTTTGAATACGATCAAGATCTTTATCAAAAATTAACAAATTTAAGAGATAAAATTACAAATTTAAAAGACCTTGATACGTATTCAGATGAAATTAAATCAACAGAAAAAGAAATTACTTTATTTCATGCAAAAATAGCCAATGTTATGATTGAAGAAAACCCAGAATGGGAATTGGATATCATAGGATTTCATGGACAAACAATATTCCATAATGCTAATGAAAAAATTTCTATTCAATTAGGTAATGGAAAACTTTTGTCTCAATTAACAAGGAAAACAGTTGTTTATGATTTTCGACAAAACGATATAAAGAATGGTGGTCAGGGAGCACCCCTAACCCCTATTTTTCATCAACTTATAACGAAGCAAGAGTATGAGGCTCAATGGCCAGTACTAGTTTTAAATATTGGTGGAATATCGAATGTAACTAGTACTAAAAAGTCAATACAAAATTTTGAACCAGAACTTTCTATTTCAAAATCGGAGTCTAAAGTGTTTGCTGGAGATATAGGCCCTGGAAACTGTTTGATTGACGAATGGATCAGAAAAAATTCAAAATATAAATATGACAAAGATGGCTTGATAGCTAAATCAGGAAAAGTAAATAAGTTAATATTTAATCAAGCAATAGATAATTTTTTGTATAAAGATGATGATAAACCTAGATCCCTTGATATAAAAGATTTTGATATTTCATTTGTAAGAGGTTTATCTCTAGAAGATGGTGCGGCAACACTAACACATCTTACGGCAAGATTAATCGAAGAAGGCTTAATACATTTCATGTTAAAAAATTATACTCCTACACTTGATGCTTTATCCAAAGCTATCTGTTTAGTTTGTGGAGGAGGTAGAAAAAATAAATATTTAATAGATATTTTAAAAGATAACTTAAATATTAAAGAAATGATATTGATTGATGAACATAATATCGATGGAGATTTTATTGAGTCACAAGCCTTCGGTTATCTTGCAATTAGATCTTATTTGGGGTTACCAATTTCATTCCCAAATACTACTGGATGTAAAAAACCAAGCACTGGTGGAGTTGTAATTAAAAACTATTAAAATAAAGCAGATTCTTTTTTAATATATTTATCTAAATTTTTCATCAGTACATCTTCATTTTTTGTAAAAAAATGATTAGCTTCAGGTATAGCCTGAAAATCAACATTGATAGCTTTTTGTAAACTTAATTTTTTATTTAGCTCTACGATGTTTTCTATGGGTACTAATTCATCTTTTTTTCCATATATCATCAAGCCAGAGGTTGGACAGGGTGATAGGAATGAAAAATCATAAACGTTTGGCAAAGGAGAGATTGCAACAAATCTGTTTATTTCAGGTCTCCTCATTAAGAGTTGCATAGCAATAAAGGAACCAAAAGAAAAACCTGACACCCAACATTGTGAATTATCAAAGTTTTCTCTTTCTAACCAATCTAATGCAGCAGCAGCATCTGCTAATTCACCTTGTCCATTATCAAATTCACCATCACTTTTTCCAACACCTCTAAAATTTACTCTGCATACAGAAAATTCATTTTCCATAAACGTATGGAATGTATCAACCACTATCTTGTTATTCATTGTCCCACCATATTGAGGGTGTGGCTGCAATACTAATGCTATAGGAGAAGTATTTTTTTTACTTTTATAGTACTTGGCTTCTAATCTTCCAGAAGGTCCAGGTATAAAAATCTCTAATATTTTATTATCCATATATGTTATTGATTATCATTCACAAAAAAAAATTACATTTATCATAACTAAGCGACAATATGTTAACTTTTTTAATTAATGTATACTTGACTAATTTAGTCAGGTTTGTATAAAAAGACCATATTAATAAGGGTAAATATGAAATTAACATCAAAAGGTAGGTATGCTGTAATGGCTTTAGCAGATTTGGCCAATTTCAACAGTGCAAATCCAGTGTCACTAAGAGATATATCTTTAAGACAAGGGATATCCCTAGTTTTTCTTGAACAAATTTTTTCTAAGTTAAAAAAAAAAGATATTGTTAAAAGTATCAGAGGAACTCATGGTGGATATATCCTAACTAATGAGCCAGTTAAAATTAAGTTGGCAGATATTCTTAATGCAGTAGACGAAGAAGTTAAAACAGTTCAATGTAAAAAAGATTCAAAAAAAGGATGTAATGGAAAAACATCAAAATGTATTACTCATAATTTATGGGATGAACTTGAAGTTCATATCAATGATTTTTTTGAACAGAAAAATTTAAAGGATCTTATAAATAATAAATCAGAAAATAGAGTTTAAAATGGATACTAGAGAAAAAGAAATAGAAAAATTAAAAGATTATAAATACGGGTTTTCAACTGATATTGAAAATACTCGAGCACCAAAAGGTTTAAATGAAGATGTTATTCGCTTTATTTCAAATATAAAAAAAGAACCTAAGTGGATGTTAGATTGGAGGTTAAAAGCTTTTGAAAGATTAAAACAACTAAAAGAACCTAACTGGCAAAAACCAAAATATCCTAAGATAAATTATCAGGATCTTTATTATTATTCAGCACCAAAAAGTATGGATGATAAACCAAAGAGTTTAGATGAACTGGATCCAAAACTTTTAGACACATACAAGAAACTGGGAATTCCTTTACAAGAACAAGCAAGGTTAAATGGCATAGCTGTGGATGCTGTATTTGATTCAGTTTCTGTTGCAACAACTTTTAAAGGTGAATTAAATAAAAAAGGAATAATTTTTTGTTCCATGTCTGAAGCAATCCAAAATTACCCAGATCTTGTAAAAAAATATCTTGGTTCAGTAATTCCACTATCTGATCATTATTTTGCAACCTTAAATTCTGCAGTATTTACAGATGGATCATTTGTCTATATCCCAGAAGGAGTTAGATGTCCTATGGAACTTTCAACATATTTTAGAATTAATGCAACTGAAACTGGCCAATTTGAAAGAACACTAATTGTTGCTGATAAGGGAAGTTATGTAAGTTATCTTGAAGGATGCACCGCACCTATGAGAGATGAAAATCAATTACATGCTGCAAATGTAGAGCTGGTTGCCCTTGATGATGCTGAAATTAAGTACTCGACAGTTCAAAATTGGTATCCAGGAGATAAAGACGGAGTAGGAGGTATTTACAATTTTGTAACTAAAAGAGGATTGTGCAAAGGAAAAAATTCTAAAATTTCATGGACACAAGTTGAAACAGGTTCAGCAATCACATGGAAATATCCAAGCTGTATTTTAAAGGGAGATAATTCTGTTGGAGAATTTTATTCAATAGCCATTACTAACAATCATCAAAAAGCAGACACGGGAACAAAAATGATTCATTTAGGAAAAAATACAAAAAGTAAGATAATTTCCAAAGGTATCTCAGCTGGTTTTGCCGACAATACCTATAGAGGCTTAGTGGATATTGCAAGAAATGCAGATAATGCAAGAAATTTTACCCAGTGTGACTCTTTATTAATGGGAAATAAATGTGGTGCTCACACAGTTCCTTACATAAAAAATAAAAATTCTAGTTCTAATATAGAACATGAAGCAACTACATCAAAAATTAGTGACGAACAATTATTCTATTGTAATCAAAGAGGATTAAACCAAGAAGAAGCTGTTAGTTTAATAGTTAATGGTTTTTGTAAAGAAGTATTGCAACAACTTCCAATGGAGTTTGCAGTTGAAGCTCAAAAATTAGTAGGAATAAGTTTAGAGGGGAGTGTTGGTTAATGTTACAAATTAAAGATCTTAAAGCAAAAATAGATAATAAAGAAATATTAAAGGGATTAAACTTGGAAATTAAACCAGGAGAGGTTCATGCAATTATGGGCCCTAATGGGTCTGGCAAAAGCACCTTGTCAAATGTACTTTCAGGAAAAAAAGGTTATTCCATAAGTGGTGATGTCAAATATCTAAATGAGAACTTGTTAGATTTAGAAATTGAAGAAAGGGCACACAAAGGAATATTTTTAGCATTTCAATACCCTTTAGAAATTCCGGGAGTTAATACAAATATATTTTTAAAAACATCTTTAAATGCAATTAATAAAGCCAAAGGAGAAAAAGAATTAGATGCAATTGAATTCTTAAAACTTGTTAAGATAAAAGCTTCTGAGCTAAAATTTGATGAAAAAATTTTAAGTAGACAATTAAATGTTGGTTTTTCTGGTGGTGAAAAGAAAAAAAATGAAATTTTACAAATGTCTATATTAAATCCTAAATTATCCATTTTAGACGAAACTGATTCAGGTTTAGATATTGATGCTTTAAAGATAGTGTCAGAAGGTGTTAATGCATTAAGAAGTAAAGAAAGTTCTTTTCTAATCATCACTCATTATCAGAGATTACTAAACTATATTAAACCTGATTTTGTACATGTTTTAATTAATGGAAAGATAGTTAAATCAGGTGGATCAGAACTTGCTTTAGAGCTTGAAAAAAAAGGTTATGAAAGCTTAAGTTAAATGATTGAACAATTAAAATTAGATTTTAATAAAATAATTGGAAGTTTAAAGATTTCTAATAAAAATATAGAATTTAGAAAACATAACCTCAATCAATTTGTAGAAAATGGCTTTCCAAACAAAAGAGTAGAAGATTGGAAATTTTCAGATTTGAATCAAATCATTTCATCCAATATTAATAATTTAAGTTTTTATAGCGATCTAACACCAAATAAAATAGCAGCTATGTATGAAACATTATTAAATCCAAAACTAGCTATCTTCATTGATAAAATTGAGCACAATAAGATTGTTTTTATTAATGGTGTGATATCAGATATTGATTTTAGTTATGAAGATGAAAGTAAAATTCTAATAACAAAAGATTTAGATCAAAATGAAGATATTAAAGATATAAATTCTTTAGTTTCTTTAAATAATGCTTTAATTTCTAACTATCTTAGATTAACAATTAAAGAGAGCTATTCATTAAATAAACCTTTAATTATATACAATGTTACAACCAAAGACCTTAAATCAACAGCACTAAACGTAAAAACAGAAATTATTCTTGAAAAAAATAGTAGTTTAAAACTTATTAGTTTATTTGAAGATAATTCAGAAAATAATTTTATTAATATAGTTCAAAATTTTAATATTAGTCAAGATGCTGTTCTTAAAAATTATAGAATCGATAATAAAAAAAATTCTAATATTAAATACTTCTATAGTAATATTAATTTAGAAAAAAATAGTATTTCTGAAAATTTTATTTATTCAGTAGGGTCTAAATTCATAAAAAATGAAGTTAATTGTAATTTAAATGACATGTATAGCTCAGCATTTATTAATGGAGTAATAAAATTATCAAATACACAACATCATGAGATTAAAACTAATATAAATCATCTTGCAGAAAACACAAAAAGTTATCAACTTATTAAAACAGTTTTAAATGATAAAGCAAAAGGTATCTACCAAGGTAAGATTTATGTTGATGCAAAAGCCCAAAAAACAAATGGTTATCAACTTAGTAAAGCTCTTCTACTAAATGAGAGTACTGAGTTTAATGGAAAACCAGAACTTGAGATTTATGCTGATGATGTGAAATGTTCACATGGATCAACATCTGGAAATTTAGATGAAGATTCAATATTTTATTTAATGTCGCGTGGCTTAAGTCACAAACAATCGAAAGAATTACTAATTAATGGTTTTTTGTTAGATGCTGTTGAAAAAATTACGGATTTAGAAATTAAAAATTTTATTAAAGATATGATGGGAATTACATAATGAGTATTTTAAATATAAAAAAAGAATTTCCAATATTTAACAATAAGGTTCACAATAATGATCTTGTGTATCTTGATAGCGCTAATTCATCACAAAAACCACAATCCGTAATTGAAAGAGTGAATGAATTTTACTCAAATGAGTTTTCAAACACAGGTAGAAGTGTTCATTATTTAGCAGTAGCAGCGACTAACCTATATGAAAATACTAGATCATCTGTCCAAAAATATATTAATGCAAAAGATAAAAATGAAATTGTATTTACTAAAGGAGCAACTGAAGCAATTAATCTTGTGGCAAATACTTATGGTCAAAAGTATTTAGAAGAAGGTGATGAGATTCTTATAACTGAACTTGAACACCATTCAAATTATGTTCCATGGCATTTTTTAAGAAAATCCAAAGGCATCAAAATTGAATTTGCAGAAATTAATAATGATGGTGAAATTACCATCGAGAGCATAGAAAAAAAAATAACATCTAAAACTAAACTCATAGCTATTACACATTTATCAAACGTAACCGGTGCAGTGTTGCCAATTAAAGAAATTACTGATCTTGCACATTCTAAGGGGATAGTTGTTTTGGTTGATGGATGCCAAGGTGCACCTCATTTAAAATTAGATATGCAAGATATTGACTGTGATTTTTATGCAATTTCGTGCCATAAGATGTATGGACCAACTGGTCTTGGAGTACTTTATGCAAAAAAGAAATGGCTTGAAGAACTACCTCCCTATCAAGGAGGTGGCGGAATGATTAGTGATGTTAACAAAGATAGTATTACTTACGGAGACCTTCCTAATAAGTATGAGGCTGGAACAATGGCAACAGCACAAGTTATAGCTTTCGATCAATCTATAAAATTTTTAGAAAAAATAGGTATAGAAAAAATTCTTAAGCATGAAAAAGAATTGATTGAATATGGTCAAGAAATTTTAAGAAAAAATAATTCAGTTAAATTAATAGGAAGCCCTAAAAATAGAGCGGCAGTTTTATCTTTTACCATAGAGGGAGTTCACCCACATGATATTGCCACTATATTAGATGAAGATGGTGTAGCGATAAGAGCTGGACATCATTGTTGTCAAATACTTCATGATAAGTTAGGAATATCTGCAAGTGCACGAGCATCATTAGGAGTTTACAATACAAAAAATGATTTAGATCAACTTAACTCATCAATTAATAACTGTAAAAAAATATTTAATCTATAATGAATATTAAAGAACTTTATCAAGAAATTATTTTAGAACATGGAAAGAACCCAAGAAACTTGAGGAAGACAGATAATTTTAATAAAGATGCAAAAGGAAATAACCCTTTATGTGGAGACAATGTTCATATTTATTTAAAATTAGATGAAAAAAAGAAAGTAGAAGACATATCATTTGAAGGTAGTGGCTGCGCAATTTCAATGGCCTCAGCATCGATTATGACGGATTTAATAAAAGGAAAAGAAGAACCTGAAGTTAAAGAAATTGTTAATGACTTTCTAGGAATGATTAAAGAAAACCCTGAATTGAAATCGATAAATTTGAAAGAAGATGAAAAAACAAAACTAATGTGTTTATCTGGAGTAAAGCAATATCCAATGAGGGTTAAATGTGCTACTTTATCATGGCACACTTTAATTTCTGCAATTGACAATACTCAAGAAGAAATTAATACTGAGAAACTAGATTAAATTATGGACTTAAAAAAAGAAATAATAGCAGAGATTAGAAAAATTTATGATCCTGAAATACCAGTTAATATTTATGAACTTGGTTTAATATATGATGTTAAAATTGAAAATAATAATACTGCTAAAATTATAATGACATTAACCTCACCAAATTGTCCTGTTGCAGAAAGCTTGCCAAAAGAAGTAAAAGATAGTGCAATGCAAGTTGAGGGAATTGAAAAAGTTGATCTTGATTTAGTTTTTGAACCACCGTGGGATAAATCAATGATGTCTGAAGCAGCAAAACTAGAGTTAAACTTATGATGAATCAAATAATTAAATTAAGTGATAATGCTGCTAGTCGAATTAAAGAAATTATGACAGGTATAGAATCTGATGCAATTGGAGTTAGAGTTGCTGTTAAATCAGGTGGATGTGCTGGCATGTCTTATGTAATGGAATATGCAAAAACAATTAATCCAAATGATGAAATCATAGAAGACAAAGGTGTTAAGGTTTTTGTAGACGCTGCAGCTGTTATGTATCTTCTTGGAACTGAAATGGATTATAAAAAAGAGGAATTTTCATCATCTTTTGTCTTTAATAACCCTAATGAGTCAGAGCGTTGTGGGTGTGGTGAGTCTTTTAAGGTATAATATAATTAATACGCATACCAGCATTGCAATTTATGCATATCTAAGGTATTAATGAAATATGAATAAGTTTGAATTTAAGAATCTTGTTAAATCATTAGAAAAGTCATTGAAGGAGAGAACATTCTTTAAAACTCTTCGAACAGAAGTAAATACCGGTGCTAATGGCACACAGGATTATGTTGTTAAAAAAGGAATTAACAAAGATAAAATTGCAACAACCAGACAGTAATTATTTTTTAGCTACTGTAATACATCTCAAATTCTACCGGATGAGGTGCGTGTTCAAACTTGTGAATTTCTTCAAACTTTAAAGCAATATAAGCATCAATTTGATCATCAGTAAATACACCACCTTCAGTTAAAAAGTCTCTATCTTTATCTAAACTTTCCATGGCTTCTCTTAAAGAACCACAAACTGTTGGAATATTTTTAACCTCCTCAGGGGGTAAATCATAAAGGTCTTTATCAAAAGATTCACCTGGGTGTATTTTTTTTTTAATTCCATCTAAACCAGCCATTAGCATAGCAGCAAAAGTTAGATAAGGATTTCCTGACGCATCAGGAAATCTTATTTCACATCTTGCTCCATTTTTACTTAATGAAATTGGTATACGACAAGAAGCAGATCTATTTCTTGCAGAGTACGCAAGCAGCACAGGTGCTTCAAATCCAGGAATTAATCTTTTATAACTGTTAGTAGTAGCATTTGAAAAAGCATTAATTGCTTTAGCATGTTTTAAAATACCACCAATGTAGTGTAAGGCGGTTTCTGACAATCCAGCATACTTATTACCGGAAAAAACAGGGGTTTTACCTTTCCAAATCGATTGATGTATATGCATTCCAGAACCATTATCACCAGCAATTGGTTTAGGCATAAAGGTTGCAGTTTTACCAAATGAGTGAGTGACCATTTGAACTACATACTTATAAAGCTGAACGTTGTCAGCTTGATCAACCAATGTTCCAAAGTACATACCAAGCTCATGTTGGCTTGGAGCTACTTCATGGTGATGTTTTTCAACTTTAATGCCCACTTCTTTTAAATTTTTTAAGTATTCACCTCTCATATCTTGCTCGCTGTCAACTGGAGGTACTGGAAAATATCCACCTTTCACTGGAGGTCTATGACCCATGTTTCCATTAGCATATTCTGTGCCAGAGTTATAAGGGCCTTCTTTACTATCTATTTTAAAACCAGTGTTGTTTGGGTCGTTATTAATTCTAACATCATCAAAAACAAAAAATTCTGGTTCAGGGCCAAAGAAAGCTTTATCACCAACACCAGATTTTTTTAAGTAGTCTTCTGCTTTTTTAGCAGTTCCCCTAGGATCTCTTTCATAAGGAGATCTTTTGACGGCATCTAAAATGTCACAAAAAAGAATTAATGTATTATGAGAAGTAAAAGGATCCATAACAAGTCTTGATGTGTCTGGTTTTAAAATCATATCAGATTCATTAATAGCCTTCCAACCAGCAATGGATGAGCCATCAAAAAACACACCTTCATTTAGCATTTCTTCATCAACAATCGTGTGATCCATGGTTAAATGTTGAAGTTTTCCCCTAGGATCAGAAAATCTTAAGTCTACAAACTCAACTTCTTTTTCTTTCATAAATTTTAATACATTGCTAGCAGTCATAATTTCTCCTTTAAATTTTGTTAAATACTATTATCAAGTATTTTTTAAATAATATTGCTTGATTAATAAATAGCACCTATGCAATATCTGCATATACATTAAACTGCTAATTACTAAATTAGCAATCAATTGTTAGTTGAATAATGAGTTTATTAGACAAAGATTCAGTTAAAAGAGCACAAAAGGCAATTAAGGATTTTGACAAATCGTTAGGTATTACTATTTTAGATAACTCAGCACGTACGGCAAAAGATGCTGCATCATCTTTAAATTGTGATGTTGGGGCAATAGTTAAAAGTTTGTTATTTAGAACTGAAGACTCTTTTGTTTTATCTTTAGTTGCAGGAGATAAAAGATGTTCTTTAAATAAGTTAAGAAAAATAACTAATAAAAAAAATATTTCAATGGCATCTCCCAAGGATGTTAAAACTCAAACTGGATACACAATTGGGGGTGTTTCACCAATTGGTCATTTAAAAAAAGTTGAGATTATAATAGACAATTCTTTAGAAAGGTTTAATGAACTATTTGCAGCAGCTGGTCATCCAAACTGTGTTTTTAAAATAGACTTTAATAATATTCAGAAAATTACCAATGGAAAAGTTGAAGATATAATTGAATGAGACAACCTAAACCAATTGATTACATATTATTAACCTTTTTAGCTTTAATTTGGTCTTCCGCTTTTTTTAATATTAAAATAGCAACATACTCTTATGGACCAGTAACAATTGCTCTTGGAAGAGTAATCTTTGGAGCAATCCCAGTATTACTATTGTGCTTTTATAAAAAGATAAAAATTGAAGCTTTTTCTAAAGATTGGCATTGGTTTGCAGTGATAGGTTTCATAAATTTAGTAGCACCATTTTTTTTAATAAGTTACGGTGTTAAATCAGTGCAAAGTAATTTGGCTGCAATCTTAATGTCCACTACTCCTTTAAGCTCAACAATACTTGGACATTTTTTCACTAGTAATGAAAAATTTAATTTTATAAAGACATTTGGAATCTTAATTGGTTTTTCAGGAATTATTTATTTATTTTCAGACAATCTGCTAATAAATGATAATAATTTTATTTCAGCTTTGGCTATTTTACTTGGATCAACTTGTTATGTAATTGGTGGAGTTTTGACATTAAAAATTAGTAAAAAGAAAAATGAAAATGTAACAGGATCAATTTTGATATGGGCAATTATAATCCTAATACCATTAACTATTTTTATTGAAAAACCATGGACATCAAATCCTAGTATAGAGTCAACAGTTTCACTAATCTACTTAGGAGTAGTTTCAACAGGCTTAGCTTGGCTGTTAAGATTTAGAATCTTGAAAAATAATGGTTTAATATTTCAATCACAAGTATCATATTTAATACCTATTTTTGGAATGATTTTAGGTTATATATTCTTAAAAGAAATAATCACGTCCAAGATTATGATTTCTTTAGCAGCAGTTCTTGTAGGCCTTTATTTTGTAAAAAAAGCAGATTTTAAAAAACCATAAATGGAAAAAAAAAATTTAAAAGAAGAAGACTTAAAAGAACTTAACAATGATTGTGAAGAATGCAAAAAAGAACATGAAAGTGTTTCTCAAAACTTAATATTGACAGGTTTTAAAGTGTGTGAATCCTGCAGAAAGTCAAAAACTATTTTTCCAATTTAACTGATTGAACCAATTGGAAGAGAGCTGATTTTACTCATTATAAAAGTTATTGATAGAAAAGCGATAATCAAGAAAGATAAAAAAACTATACCAAAAGATTTGATATTTGATTTTAAATTCAAAATTTGTTTTGTGGAAATTATCAATCCAGCAAATATCCAAAATTGTGTTAAAAATACTATTGGCATCATTAATTCAGGTGTAACTGCAAAAAACCTTAGTATGCCAGGTGCGTGAGCGTAACCAACACCTATTAGTACCCTTTTAAACGGTACTTTAGTTTCTTTGTCTGGAAATAGCTTAACGCCAACTACAAAAATAAACAGAGACCAAACTATCCAAGTAAGAATCGCAGTTAAACCAGACATCGCAATAGCAGTTTTGATAATAGTATTTGCAGCAACTGCTCCAGCTAGACCATCCAAAATCATTATGAGACCTGCAAAATAAATAGCAGCTTCACTAAAATTTTTATTATCCTTATATAGTGTTTTGTCTAACTTTATAGATCTAACGATTATGCTTAAAAATTCACCAAACATTATTTTTCATTTTTTGTGTTGTAAGAAACAACTAATAATTTGAACATTAAAGCAATTGCAAAAATTATGCAAACTAGATTAGTTAATGTTTTTACTCTTATTAATGGGGGAGAATTTTTCTCCCCCAAAAAAATAATCTATCCTTTTACGACTTCTCTAGTATTTGCGTTGAAAGATTCTTTAAAAGGTATATCAACCACTACCGCATCAACAGGTATTCCTGGAGTTTCAGAGTATTTGGCTGGTAAATGAACTTTGAATTTAGTTCCTACTTTACCTTTAGGAAAAGCATTGGCATTTAATGTTCCATCAAATGGTACATATCCCATTGCTATATTTTGTTTTTTTTCTGGGTGATACCAAGGAGAAGTTATAAATCCAACAGGATCTCCACCACTTTCTGGTGATACAAGCCAAAAATCAGGAGCATACTCCTCAATAGGTTTTCCACCCATTTCAAGTCCAACTAATTGAAGTTTGTAAGGTTTTTTTCCACTTTTAATATCAGCACCCATTTTTTCTAGCGCAGCTTTACCCACATAGTCAGCTTTTTTATCCCACTCACCTTTACCGGATAAAGAAACTTGATATCCAAGGTTACATTGAAAAGGGTTATGTTGATGATCCATATCCTGACCCCAAGAAAGAATTCCAGCTTGAATTCTTCTATGGTGAGCAGGAGCAATAACCATTAATTGATGTTTTTTGCCTGCCTCAAGAACAGCATTCCACATATCATCAGCATATTTAGTCGCTTCTCTTAAATAGATCTCATAACCAGCTTCGCCTGAGAAACCAGATTGTGAAATTACACAACTTCTTCCACCAACTTTTACTTCAGCTAAACCATAGAAAGGCATGTTGTCTAAATCAACTTGGTCACCAAGTAAATCTTTCATTAAAGCTTTAGATTTTGGTCCTTGAATTTGTACAGGACAAACATCAATTTCCTCAATCGTACAATTAAATCTTCCATCAGCATTAACACCTTGAAGATACATACCTATGTCAGAGTCAGATAATGAGAACCAAAATTCATCTTTAGAAATTCTAAGAAGAATTGGATCATTTAAAACTCCACCATAAGCATTACACAAGATCACATATCTTGCTCTCATTGGTGAAATTTTAGTAGCGTCTCTAGTTATTACATAGTCAGTAAACTTTTCTGCATCTGGACCTTTAACTCTAATTTGTCTTTCAACAGCAACATTCCACATAGTAACATGATTAACAATCGCATCATATTCTACCATTGCTCCACCATCTTCTGGTTTTACATATCCTCTTGGATGGTAAATACGATTGTAAACAGTTGCTCTCCAACAGCCAGCTTGCATAGATAAATGCCAGTATGGAGATTTTCTTACTCTTGTTGAAATTAACATTTCAACTTTTGTAGGCCCACTTTGTCTTAAGTTATATGGTACTTCACGATCTGATTGATCAACTGAAGCAGCATGATTTAGTTTAGTATAGTCAAATTCATTAGACATAACCGTTCTCCTTCAACCACTTGTTAGTTTCCTTCAAGCCGCCGAATGTATAAATGTGGAAGTTACCTGTAAATGCTTTCACTTTCCCAATTAATTCATTAGGGTCTCTAGGTTTCAATAAATCTAACGCCTTAGTAAAATTAGATTTAAGAAAGTTAATGGAATTTTTTGCCCCTACAATATTAGCAAATTTTATTAAGCTAGATATTTTCATTGGCCCAGTAATTCCTACATGCACTGGTACTGTCTGCTTAGAAATAAAATCTACAATAGGTTGACTATCAAGTAACCACTGCGTTACAATATAGTCAGCATAAGGCTTTTTATCTATCATAGCTTTTTCTAATTCTGTATCGGATATATCAGGACTTCCCTCTGGATGTCCTGCTACTCCTATTTTAATTCCGTCAAAAAATCCTGTCTCTAATATTTGAATCGAACTATCAAATTTTCCAATTGGATCTCTACTTCCTCCAATTACAAGTGCTTGTTTTACTCCTAGATCTTTACATCTTGACACATAATCTTTTAATTCTTCCTCATTAGAAATTGATCTTGATGGAAAATGAGGAACAGGGTTGAATCCTTTTTTTACTAAGTCACCTGATTTTTGAGCAGTATCTTTGTAGTCTTCTCCTGGTAACATTGTGACGTATACATCCTTTACAGGAGGTAAGGTTTCAAGGTCAGCATGAGGACCTATTTCTAGTGAAAAATTCATTTTTTCCCGATCATTATCTTTTTTAAAAAAGCTGTCAAAGAAATTCCATCATGTGGATAACGAAATTTGTTGCCAAAAATTATGCTCATGTTAACTTTTTAAATGGTTGAAAATCCAAAAAATCTTGCCCTATCAAAGGTCCTAGATATTGAAAAAATGGAGAGTGTTAATCAACCAATTGAAAAGGCTCATGGTCTACCAAATGAGTGCTATACAAGCTCTAATTACCTAGAAATTGAGAGAGAAAAAATATTTAAGGATAAATGGACTGTAATTGGAGTAGGGTGTTCAGTTCCCAAGTCTGGTGATGCTATTCCTTATAATTTGCTTGGGATTCCTCTTATTATATTAAGAGATAATGAGGGCAGGATAAGAGTATTTCATAATGTTTGTAGTCACAGAGGCTTCAAACTTTTGGATAAGCCTTGTTCCTTAAGAAATGTTTTAAGATGTCCTTACCATTCATGGGCATATGATTTTGAGGGTAAATTAGTAGCCACCCCTCATATCGGAGGTTTAAATATTCATACATCAGACAAATTTGATAAATCTAAAAGTAATTTAAAAGAAGTTAAATCAAAAATTTGGATGGATATAATATTTGTTAATATTAATAATAATCAAGTAGAATTTAATGAATATGTTAAGCCACTAGAGGATAGATGGTCAAAATTTATTTCTAAGGAAGATCAACATTTATTAGTAAATTCTAAAAACCAAGGGTATTTTAGTTTAGATGTTAAAAGTAATTGGAAGTTTGCAATTGAAAATTATTGTGAAAGCTATCATTTACCAACAATCCATCCAGAACTAAATAAAATATCAAATATAAGTGATCATTATCATATTCAGGGATTACCAAACAGATTTGCAGGTCAAGGCAGTAAAAAATATGAACAATTAATTGATGGTAATAAATTATTTGATAGCTTTCAAAGTTGGCCGAAAGATTTAAGTAAAAATTCAGAATATATAGCTTTATTTCCTAATGTTATGATTGGTTTACATATTGATCATTTTTATGCTTTTTGGTTAGAACCTATTTCAATTAATGAAACTAAGGAACATTTAGCTATGTATTACGTAGGGGACAATAGCGCTAATGGAAAAAAATTTGAAAGTATGAGAAAAGAAAATGTAAAATTTTGGGAAGATGTTATGTTACAAGATATTAAAGCTATTGAAGGAATGCAAGAGGGTAGAAATTCTCCAGTATACAATGGTGGTAATTTTTCTCCAGTAATGGATAATCCAACACATCAATTTCATAAGTGGGTTGCTAATAATTTAATTGAATGAAAGAATAAATGTCCCAAAAAGATGTAGGAAATAAAATTCCAATTTATAAATTAAAAACCACAAAAGAAGTAATGAATTTTTATGATGAGTGGGGAGGCCAAGATAAATATAATAAAGATATGGTAGATTGGGACTATTCAGGCCCAAAAGAAACAGTAAATACTTTTAAAAAATATGCTGCAAATAAAGATATATTAATATTTGATGCAGGTTGTGGAACAGGATTAGTTGGAAAGGAATTAAAAAAATTTGGATATAATAATTTTCATGGAGCAGATTTATCTAAAACCTTATTAGATACAATTCCCAAAAATTTATATAAAAAATTAGATAAAATAGATCTAAATAAGTCTTTAAAAATTAAAGATAACTATTACGATGCAGTTATGTGTGTAGGAACCTTCACATATGCACATGTTAAACCCAATGCCCTAGATGAATTTGTAAGAATTACCAAGAATAAAGGTTTCATTTGTTTCACTATTAATGAAGGAATTTATGAGAAATATGGATTTGATAAAAAGATAAAAAAATTAAAGGACAAAAATAAATGGAAAGAAGTTGAATTTTTTAAGTCAAACTATATTGCTAGTAAAGATGTAAATGCTTGGCTTGGATTATATGAGGTTATTTGATTGAAAATATTTTTGAATTAAATTATAAGCTAATTTTAATCCCTTATGTGCAGAAAGATAAAATACTATGAAAATTATATTAATAATGGGTTTGCCTGGTTCAGGAAAAACTACTTTAGCTAATGAATTAGGACCATTGTTAGATGCAAAAAGACTAAATGCAGACGAAGTAAGAAAAGAAGCTAACGATTGGGACTTTTCAGAGGAAGGTAGAAAAAGACAAGCAAAAAGAATGGCAGATTTTGCAAAAAAATTCAAAGAAAAAGGAAACTATGTTGTTGCTGACTTTATTTGTCCAACTCCAGAAGCAAGAGGTCTTTTTTCTGCAGATTATATTGTTTGGGTAGACACGATTAAAGAAGGTAGATTTGAAGATACAAATAAGATGTTTATAAAACCTGAAAAATTTGATTATCATGTTACTACACAAGATGCTAAATATTGGGCACCAATAATTTTAAAGGAAATAAAATAATGTCATATATTTGGGATAATAGAAAACCAACAGCGCAAATGTTAGGAAGATGGCAACCTTTTCATGATGGTCACTATGCTTTATTTCAAGAAATTGTAAAAATTACTGGACAAGTTTGTATTCAAATAAGAGATGTTCAAGGCGTTGATGATAACCCATTTGATTTTGAAACCGTTAAAAAAAATATTGAAGAAAAATTAAATCCAAAGTTCGAAGGTCAATTTAAGATAATGCTTGTTCCAAACATAACAAATATTAGCTATGGAAGAGGAGTGGGTTATAAAATTGAAGAAGTTATAT
>Ga0209632_10000963_pt1 | contig 29686 bp, 23 predicted proteins | sample COG_10_FD_184754 | JGI IMG/M metagenome (GOLD analysis project Ga0209632, IMG submission 184754) | Pelagic Microbial community sample from North Sea - COGITO 998_met_10 (SPAdes) (version 2) | ecosystem: Environmental > Aquatic > Marine > Neritic zone/Coastal water | place: Helgoland, sampling... | reverse complement strand
CGGGCGTCGATGGTTTGCTGAGCGTTGGTCATGGTGTCAGTCCTTGCGAGTTCGTGTCGTTGTCGATAAGGGGAATATATACATCCCTCAGGATAACGCAAGGGGGTCACATGAAAAAAAATAAAAGGGGCGATGGTTCATCGCTTGGGGCTGTGCGTGCCCCTATGTATAACGTGAGGGATGCCGTGGGTGGTACCGTGAGGGATGGTACAAGTGTACCATGAGTGTGAGCATAATGCACAAAAACAGTAAAGGACCACACAATCATGCACACTTGTGCATTCATGCGGGTCACGCAAAGATCTCCTTGCGGTGCACGCAAAGATCCCTCGATATACTAGGGTAGTCGAATGTTGATTAAGCGGCAACGTGAGCTAACGTACTGAGAACGCTAGGTTTTCATGAGGCACTGTCGAATAGAATGTTCGACGACCGCCCCGAGGTATCCGATTGAGATACATCGAGCGTCGAGGGTTCTACCTTGAGGGTACCCCACGGGGGGGAACTCGCATTCTACGTATAATTATAGGGTCCTCAGAAATTTGCCCCATTTGAGAGACCCCCTACAATTAGAGGTATCTCTCACGGTGTTTACTCAGTCCTCCCGAGCGTAGACCACCACGGCCTCCTCAGGGGACATCTCAGCGTAGTACAACCAGTCTCTCTCAAGGGGACCGTGTGGGTGCAGGGCGTACTTTACTACCTCTATGTACCCCTTAGGACGCCACGAGAGGACCCGTGAGGCTAACTGAGGGAGACGTGAGGGGTCAACAGCCGCTTGAGCCCGGAAGAGGCCGTCAAGGCGCTCCTGTAGGCGCTGCCCGAGGGGTACTGCGCGGTTGTGGTAGCGGTCCTTGTGATACTCTTGTACTTTTTCATGGTTAGCTTGCTTCCAGCGTTTTTTACGGGCTGCTACCTTGTCTGGGTTAGCTTGATCCCAGCGTTTTTTATAGGCTGCTACCTTGTCTGGGTTCGCTTCTCTATATCGAGCGCTATAGGCTGCTACCTTGCAACTTTGGCTGCAATACTTCTTTGTCGGGTAGTTAGTGGTAAACTCTTGGCCGCACGTATGGTGTGCGCAGGATCGTGTGTCCATGGGTGTGTTCCTTCTTGTCTGTTGTGGTGTCTCCTTTGTGGTGTGAGACCCCTCCTCGCCATCACCACAATGGGTCAAAGGAGGGATCAGTACAGACAGGGAAGGAGAACCCTGTTGTATATAATTGGAGGTAACATCAATCATGTGACGTAAGGACAGTGTAGGGTTATTATCTACATCGTCTTCCTCCTAACGTACCCCCGTAGTTCTCCTATCGTGTATCTTAAGGTATAACTATAGGTACAACCGGGGGTATTTCCATATAGTCTACGTATTAATTACAGACAGTGATACCGGGGTGATCATACTGATCACTTGGGAGTGTACGCTACCCTCCCCATCGGGGCTTCTCTAGGTGGGAGATGCTGGAAAAGCTATTCATCTTCATACTCTTGAAGTAGTCTCTAGCCATCTCTTCACGTCTCTTCTTGACCATCCGGTCTACACCCTTCTGTTCATTCTGAGCGTTAGCTTCAGCCCAGAAGGCTACAGCCATGGCCAGTGCATCAAGTCTATCGTCATGTCTTAGACAACCTCTCTCACGGGTGAGACGGGACATCTGGTAGATCAGGGACTTGCTTAGGCGTTTCTCTTGGTCATACTTCTGGATTGTCCTGTAGTCCTCTTCGATTACCTTGGTGTCAAATACCATACGGTGTTTATTCATGACAGGTTCGAGAGTGTCAGCGATACGCATCTCCTTCTGAGTGTGATGACGTACCTCTTCGATACCACAGCCGTATATCCGGTGGACTACCTCTTGGAACACCTTGGTAAACAGACCGTCACCGAAGTTACTCTCCACGACAATCTTGTTTACCTTGTATTGCTTTGCCAGAATAGCCAGAGGGTTGAGTACAGTCTGTTCGTCGTAGCCCCCGGCAAAGCCACCACAGCGTAACACGTACGTATAGCCGTTAAGATGGGCTGTAATTGCGTAGCCTGTCTCATCGGCACCCCTACCAGAGGGGTCAACCGCCATGATTATACCCTGATATGGGGCATGGACCTCGTTAAACCCTGCCGGACCGTGCATATAGTCGCCAGACATAGCTAAGTTAGGGAGATCTAGGCGGTTCTTGGGGTGGGGTTGCCAGTTCCAAGTCATTGGGGCCTGTTCAGGGTCCAAATCAGTGATCATGAGGTCCCGCATCTTCAGAGGATACTTCTCCTCATCAGATAGGGCAGTGTTAAGCATGAACTGTAGCTGGTAACCGGCTCTACCGTAGGACGCCTTACGTTCCATCAGGTCCTCTGCGTCAAACCGCTGGGGATCTGTAGGTTCGCCTTCCTTCAGGCCGAGCTTAGAGATGAATGGAGACAACGTATCCCGGTACTTGGGGATGTTTGCTTCCTCAGGCATCTCCGCAGGCCACACACGGATCTCATATCCACGCTCAGGTAGCTTGTTGTAGAGGCTATCTTCGTTCTGTGGGGTACCCAAGTAGATGATACGAGAGGTATCCAGAGGCTTGAGGATAGCGTCGAACTCCCTGACGCTCTCTGAGAGCTTGTCACGGGCACCCTGAGTGTCACTGTTGTTAGCGACCTCTACGTCATCGGCAATCAGGATGTCTGCACGAGAACCCGTGAGCTGCCCTGAGATACCCGTAGATTTAACTGAGGGGGAGTGGTCAGCCCTAGCGGGGCCAACGTCGAATGAGAGGTTAGATGAGCGTTGATCTGGACCGGGCATCAGATGTTGACAAATGTCTAGCTCAGCGATGATCCGCTTACAGAAAACCGAGAAGGCGTCCGCTCTGTCCTTAGACGCAGAGACTACCATGATTTTCTTGTCGGGGTCATTCAAGAGGATCCATACGACGTACGCAGAGGTAAGCCATGATTTTCCGACGCCACGGAATGCGGAGATCATGGAACGCTTAGGGCCATCTTGCAGGAACTGAGCGATGTCGTATTGGACGGGAGTAGGATCAGGGAGGTTCAGGTGTTTCCACAGGACGTACGTGAAAAGCCTGAAGTCTCCCTTGATCTTTTCGAGGTTATTAGTTGAAGGTTGTTTGGTCATCGGCTTCGTCGTCTGCTCCAAAGTCAGGCAAGAGGGTACTCAAGGTGCCCATGGTGTCGGCTTTCTCAGGTGCCACGATAATATGGTTGTCCTTGAGCAGGGTACGAGCGATGTTGAGTTCTTGGGGTGATATGTCACCGGACCGAAAGCGCTCAATCAGGTGGTCAACGGTGAGTTGCTGGATCAGGTCCAGCGAGTTCTTAATTGTGCTCATCAAGGTATTCCTTTGCGTCTGAGAGCCAGTACCAATCGAGGATGAAAGCTAGACGCTCATCCGCTTCGATGTAGTCGATCATACTTGCGATACGGGGAAGGTTTGCAGGGGTCAGCTCCAAGGCGTCGAGGACGTTCCTTAGTCTTTTTGCTTCTTCCTTAGTATTTGCGTTTGCGGGTGCCCTACGTGCGTTTCTTTGGTCGTTTACGTCGGCCCGTTGTTCTTCCGTAAGGTTGTTTCGCCACTCTTGTGATCGTTGTGCGTGAGCCGCAGCGTTTCGCTGAGCGTACTCACGGTTCATTCTCCGTTGGTTGTCTTTCTGACATACCACCGAGCAGACTGATTTATTTTTCTTGTTCGTTGTGAACTCGGTCCCGCATTGCTTGCAGGTCTTAGTGTGTGACATAGCTTATCCTTATTTGGGGGTCTGTAGTGTTAGCCCGTTGGGGCTGGTAGGAAGCTGTGCCGCCTTGAAAGCCAAGGGGATCAGGTCGGGGATAACTGTGGTCGCCAAGAAGACGGTCACTGCTATTGCAATTCCCCAGTAAATCATTGAGCGAGACTTCCACGTCTCTAGGTTCCGAAGACGTAGTTCGTGGTCGTCCAGTAGCGCTTGTCGTCGGTCGATCTCTTTGATCATTTCACGGATAGCCGCAGTGTTTTCTGTAGCTATTTTGGTTATCGCACGGATTTCCTCCGAGTGACGCCTTACGTCTTCCTCGATGTAGTCCGTACGGTCCCAATCTTTGTTGGCCATATGAGCCTCCTGAGAGCCGTTACGGGCTTGGGTGAGTAGTTATATAGGGAAGACCCCCAGAGGCTCTGTGTGAGCTTCTGAGGGCCGTATAGAAGGTGTTTATGTGTAGGTTGTCGTATCTTCGCCAGCAGTGCTACTAGCCGCATCGACGCTTGTAGACGGGAAGGATCGCCCAGTACCCCAAATGACACGGACACCACCATCGGCACCTTGGCCTTCAGCATTACTTTGCCAAAGGCTACCTATCTGATAACCACTAGCCCCACCGTACTTACTTGCGGTGGAAGATGTAGTATCGTTATAGCTACCACCGTCTCCGCCGCCTGATCCGCCATGACCGCCACTATTGCCATCGTTTGCGGCGCCGTTACCGCCTGTGCCGCTGACGCCTTCTCCGTAGATGCCTACACCGCCGCCAGAGCCAGCGAACCAGCCGCCACCACCACCACCGGCACCACCGGAACCATTTCCGCCGATCCGGGCATCACCCGACGCCGCAGTGCTTGCACCAACACCACCGGCACCAGAATAGCCACCAGCGCCACCGCCGCCACTATATCTGCCAGTACCGCCGTTACCGCCGTTACCGCCACCGTCGCCAACGTAAGTACCGCCTACTCCCGAGGTAGAGTTACTTATGGCATTCCTACCAGAGTAACCTACACAAGTAGAAGTGTCCTTGAAGTAGCTGTCGGAGCCGTATCCACCTACGTCTGGGCTTGGCGCACTGCCGACCCGTACTTGGATTGTTTCGCCGGGAGTAACCGCAATGTCATTCGCCCATCCAAGACCGCCACCGCCGCCGCCTGAACTCTGGTTTCCTGACGAGTAACGACCGCCGCCGGGACCGATACAGACGACACTTACGCTGTAAACGTCTGCGGGGACGGTCCAGCTGTGCGTGCCTGTATTTTCGAATAGCACGCCGCCCGGTGCAGCCGTTGTTACCGGCCCACCTGAAACAAAGTAACTAGGGTAAGGTGCAAGAAGAATACTCATGTTACACCACCGTTAAGTTAGCTGAGGACAGTACAACAACCGTACTAGAAATCACTGTTACAGTCATAAGGGACTTATCAGCAAGTGTAGTTGTACTAGCACTAATATCTGTAGCAGACCCATCTTCACGCACCGTAGTAAACCCTGTGTAAGCAAGGGTAACAGCAGCGCCTGTGTTGTTGTAGACTGTGCGGATGTCTCCCGACAAGAGGTTAGTATTTACCAGCGTCAGCGTCGTCGTAGTTGCATCAGACAGGTCACTGATACCAGACCCACTAGGGGAGTGGTCGGCAGTTGTTGGGCTATCCAATTGCGGGGTATTGTCAATAGAGACAACGATGTCTACATCAGCAGAGCCGTTGAAGCTCACGGAACCCGTTGCGTCACCACTCAAGGAGATCGTACGGGGAGTCGTAAGGTTATCAGCGGTTGCCAGTGCAGCAGACACTTCAACGAACGCAGAGCCAGACCAGCGGTAAGTCTTGTTGTCACCTGTAGTGACGTAGATCTTGCCTGTCTGCTTGTCTGCCGCTTGGAGTGCGTTGAGAGCCGTGAGGTCTACAGCTTCGATAATGTCGTCTACGTAGCTAGGAAGCTGTGTAGCTGGGACCTTACCATCAGTGTCCAGCCCAGCGACGCCGTTAGCGATACCGATGGACGTAGAGTTGATCTTAGCGTTCAACTCAGTCTGTAGGTTGGTTACATCGGCGATAGCGTGTGTGTGAGCCGAAGGAGCGAAGGTAGTAGGTACACCTGTAAGGGAGCTGTAGGCACCATCAAAGCTACCAGAGACAGTCTGAGGTTCCCACGTACTACCTGTGTCATTCCAAGCGAGTACCTGACCGTCCGTCGGAGCAGTCGCAGATACATCCGAGTGGCTGTCCAGAGCGTGAGCCGAAGGATTAAACTCCGTAGGTACGCCTGTAAGAGTGCTATAGGCACCATCAAAGTCAGCACCAGCGCCGTCTGCAAGCCAGAGACCTGCAAGACCTACTTTCCAAGTAGTCCCTTGGTTTGATAGCGTCCCGTTGGACGAACTAGATACCATCTCAATCGCAACATCATCACTCCATGAAGCTATTAGTATGCCGTCACGTCGGTGGATGGTAACAATGTCCTGCGAGTACCCATCACCCGAGAAGATTTGCCGCTTATCACCTGTTAGTGTGGCGTTCGTGTCGATGTATGCCTCTACTTCTAACCAGTACAAAACCGGCTCAGTATCTTGCCCGTGGTTCCACGTTAAAATATCTCCACCAGTTCCGAAGGTATTTGTTTGTACCTTGGTCTGCTCAATGACAGTGCCGAAGACACCGCCACCACCGCCACCACCAGCGATAGTCTGAGGTTCCCAAGTACCCCCAGCGTTGTTCCAAGCGAGCGCCTGACCGTCCGTAGGAGCCGTAGCAGCTACATCTGAGTGACTGCTTAGGGTGTGAGCAGACGGTGTGAAGTCCGCAGGTACACCTGTAAGAGAGCCGTAGGCACCATCGAACAACGTAGGTGTGTCCGTGAGGCTGTTGTAGCTACCGTCGAACAACGTAGGTGTGTTCGTGAGGCTGTTGTAGTCACCGTCGAACAACACGGGGAGGTTCGTGAGGCTGTTGTAGTTACCATCGAACAACTCAGAGGCGTTCGCAAGTTCAACCCAAGAGCCACTGTGGGCAAAGTAACCCTTACCCGTAGCGTGTACATGGGCAAACATGCCGTGGTACGAAGAGGCGTTCGGGAGGTCTACGAGGTTGGCGTAGACGTTGGAGTACGTGATCTGGTTATTACCAAAGTCAGCAGCAGCGTTAGGCTGTAGAGCCGTGTCCGCAGTTGTACCCTGAGCAGACGTTGCGTAGTCCGTAGACGCAGTAGCAGCCGCCGTACCGAGGGTAGGGCTTCCTGTAAGGGAGGCATACGTACCATCGAAGAGCACCGGCTGGTTTGAAAGGCTGTTGTAGTCGCCATCAAAACCCTGAACAACAGAGGTCGTTACACCAGTTACGTGACCGTAGGTATCAAACGTCAGGCCATCAACAAAGGTATCAGTCGTAGCTGTAATGTCGGTCTGCGTAGAGGTGTCGGCGTGGGAGATGGTACCAGCAGAAGTTACGTTTGCACCGGTCAGACCAGCACCTACGATAACCTCAGTAACCGTACCAGAACCTGTACCGTTAGCACCAGCGGCACCCTCGGGGATAGTGAAGTCGAGGATAGCAGCACCAGTGGTGCCGGAGTTGGTAACAGTAACAGTAGTACCCGGTGTGCCTGTAGTGACCGTACCTACGGTAACCGTAGCGGCATCACCAACGAGACCTTGGATACCTTGGGCACCAGCGTCACCTTGAGTACCCTGAGGACCGGTTTCGCCTTGGAGACCTTGGATACCTTGGACACCCTGAGTACCTTGGGCACCCACGAGGCTTGCAAGCCAAGCAGTCTCATCACCGATAAAGCCGTCAGCTACGGCTACAAGGTAAGCGCTAGTACCCGCTGGGCCGGTAGCGCCTGCGTCACCTTGGACACCTTGGAGACCCTGCACACCCTGAGGACCAGCTGGGCCTGTTTCACCCTGTGGGCCTTCAGGACCCGTGGGACCTGCAACACCCTGCATAGAGCTAAGCCATTCAGCTTCAGTACCTACAAAGCCAGCATCTAGCGCCGCCTCGTAAGCGGTATCACCGTCTGGACCTTGAGGACCTTGAGGCCCTGTAGCGCCTGCTGGACCGGTTCCGCCTTGGAGACCTTGGGCACCCGTAGGACCCGCCGGGCCTGTAGCGCCGGTAGTACCAGTTACACCAGTGTTACCTTGGGGACCTGTGGCACCCTGAGGACCTGTGGGACCCTGAGGGCCTTGAGGACCTGTAGACGCCTGATCACGGGCTTCTTCGGCGATGTCACGGTTAGACTTCAGGGCAAACTCGATGTCCGTAGGGCGGATCACAGAGCCAGCAGCGAAGGTGAATACATCATCTTCAGCAGAAGTAACTCGTTTAATTTCAACCTGCTCACTAGCCGCAGGAGCCGGAGAGAGGGTAACTATGGAAGTGTCGTAGTCGAGGGAGACTGTAAAGTTAGCCGTTACGTCATCGTTGGTGGCCGAAGTGTAGACCGTGGTGATAACGTAAGTGTCCGCAAGACTATCGAAGGGGTAGGTGAAGGCTGTAGTTGAGCCGTCGCCATCATAGAGAACAACAGTGTCTGCCATTACTCGATCCTTTTCCTTGGATTAGTGTGAAGGGTGGGAGGCAGCTACTAGAGCTGCTCTCCGTCTGTTACAAAGAGTTCAACCTCTTTACGTTCAAAGTTAGTCATGGTTTCGAAGACTGCGCCGCCTCGACGTTCTTCTACAAGCTTCTCTACCCGCTTAAACTCAGCAGTAGACGATGCTTTAAGATCCGCCATAAACTTGTTATATGCCGCATCTCGATAACCTTTAACGATGTCCTGAAGTACCTTCTCAGGTCGCTGCAAGGCATCACTGCCAGTGTTATCCTGTGTAGCTGGATCCTCACCCGCATTAGCCGCCGCTTTAAGAGTGCGGAATGCAACATTGAGTTCAGACTTCTCCTCTGTGAACTGCTCGTAGAGAGCATCATCGAGGGTAACCGGAGCTTCGTTAGCTCTCACAGGGAAGGTAGCATTCATAAGGCTTGCCGCCACAGCATCCGCAATGGACTGACCGCTCTCAAGATACACCAGCGAAAGGTCAATCTCGGTACCGGGTACCATGACCTTGTCTCGGGAAAGGTCTACACCATACTGGAGCTTCATCTCCTCCAAGTATGCCTTGGACTTGTAAGCCTCAGCTTGGTTCGACATAGGAGAGATACCACGGCCAAAGCCGGGTGTGAGGTGACCAGTGACAGAGCGCCGCTTGTTACCCACGTTCCACTCACCGATTGCCTGTAGGTTGTAGAAGTTTTCTTTAAGAGCCTCACCGGGGTTCTGCATGATGTCTAGCCTAGAAGAGCCACGCATCAGTTCTTCATCCACCACAGTCTTGATAGACTTTTGCAGTGGGTTGAAGGGTGAATATGCGGCCCCCTTGGACAACGCCCATTTCGCCAGAGCATCCTCAGGCCGCTTAGCATCAAACAGCTTCATGTTACTCTGAAGGCCACGCACAACAGACTGCTGACCGAAGGTAGCGTTAGTTGCGATAGCGAGAACATTCCCTACGTCCTGAGCCATGTTAAGCTCATCTGTAGTGCGGGAGGGGCTGTCAATGTAGTCGAGAACGGAGGTAGTCAGAGCAAATGCTGCAAAAGGGGTGAGCATCTCAGCAAAGTTAAAGGTAAGTTCCTTACCGTCAGCCTCTATGATGATACCTTGGTCAGTCTCTCCGAACTTGGAGGAGACGCCCTTAATACGAAACTCACCGGGATCGGGGAGATACATCAGTTCTTCATCGTCGTCTGCCGTACGGTTGAACGTCCATGCAGCAACCGCAGCGCCCATAGCAGCCGCAGGGCCAGCTAGGTAGTGGGCACGCATACTGTCGATGACACGCTGATCGGTTTCAACCTCAAGAGGCCGAGGGTTACCGAACTGATCCTTTACTGTCTCGCCCATTCCAAAGCCCATCTTTGCACGGGTTGTTTTAGATAACAGGGAGAAGCCGGGAATAGCCATGAAGAGACCCTCACGGCCAGTACGGAGGCCCATCCCAAAGAACGGGAACAGCGTCTTAACTGTCTTAGCGACTGCGTTGTTCTTACCAACTAACTGCTCAGCGCCTTTGATTGCACCTTGCTCTTTGTTACGGAAGCCACTTTCAGCCGCAAGCCTAATGTAAGCAGTGTCGTAGAAACGTCCACCAGCTTCAGTAAGTTCTGCCTTGTCACGGAAGGACATGAGCATAGCGCTCATCTCATCATCCGTCAGGTATCCATTCTTCTTTCGAAGGTCCTGCCACTTCTTCCCATAGAGACCCGTGAGGGCATCTAGTTCTACGTTGTGGTGGTAGAAAACTTGAGTAGAGAACTCAGAGATACCCGCAATGATACGGTAGGAGGCTGAGCCTAGAACACGCAGCCCAGCACGGAGGCCGAGCGTAGGAATAACGCCATTGATCTTAGAAGTGTCATTCCAAATGTCCTTGATGGACTTTGCACGGGTCATCTCAGCAGTAGCCATACCAAGGCTGTCAGCGGAGTTGGAGAGGTCCGCATTGGAAGTACGCCACACTGTAGCGAACCCCTTGAGGCCCCTACGTAGCTGCTTACGACCCTCAAAGAACAGAGCGCCCTTCTTAGCGATACGAGCGGTTTCTCCCAAGTTACCCTTAAAGGCTTCCGAGAGTGCCCGTGTGAGGCCACCTAAAGTACCGAGGTATGCCATACGCAGTGGCTCAACTACCATGTTGAGGGACCACACGTTTGCAGAGAGCAGCATGTTACCCTGACCGAACAGGAGGGTATCATCGAAGAGGGTGTTACTTTCATCATACTTCAGGGCAGAAAACTTCTGCTTACCCTTAGCTGTACCAGCCTCAAGAGCCTGTAGTTTCTGACCGAGTGCCTGTGGGGTGATCTCACCACGAGCGGCCTGAGCGTTGAGGATGTCCTCCATCGCCTTCTGGCCCTTAGGTGTGCGTACCTCACGAGCAGCACGAAGCAGTTGAGCGCCCTTACGGACCTCAGCCTTTTGCTTGGAGCCGATAGCAGCAGCGTCAGCTTGTAGCTCACGTACCGCAGCAGCAATCATAGGGAACTGCTTAGGGGACGTGTTTAGCTCTAGGATCCACTCTTCACCGGCTTCCTTAAGGAGCGGCGTGAGTTCCTCCATGGACTGCTCACCACGTAGTACCTTGCCGAGTACATCGATCTTACGTTCGATACCCTTGAGGTACACTAGGCGGGTGTTGAAGTCGGCGATAGCATCAGGAGTGTCCAACTCAATGAGCATAGACGCTGGGATGTTATCTCCATACTCCTTACGGAGCATCTTGAGGGTCTTCTTAGCGGCTGACTTAGCGGCAGGGAAGGTGGTACGTGAGCGGTCGTAGCGAGCCTTCATAGACCCCTTAACAGCGTCAAGACCATCAGCGATATCGTCATGTCCGATAGTAGACACAAAGTCTTTCATACCGGTCATGTTGTTAAGGACTTCAGGCTCTACGTCATCTTTAAGAGCAGCGCCTGCCGCCAGCTTGTTTTCTGCTGTACGAGCCGCTGTATCAGTGTCACGCATAGCGGCACTAACACGCTGGGCTACTACGTTATTGTAAGGAGCCTTAGTCGTTGTGTCTGTCGTAGGGGTAGCCTTAGGGGTCGTTTCGGACGCTGGGGTTTCCACCACGCCTGACTTACTGTTAGCAGGAGCCTGTGCAGAGTTCAGGAGATCGTTCTGCTGCTGCGCTGCGTTATCCAGCATACGTTCCGCAGGGTCTCCAATCTTATTGTTTACACCATCACCAGCGTTAGCCAGTAGTGAGGCCTGATCATCGGAGGCCCCCTGAAGGAGGCGTTCCGCAGGGTCTTCGATCTTGTTGTTTACACCATCACCAGCGTTAGCCAGTAGTGAGGCCTGATCATCGGAGGCCCCCTGAAGGAGACGTTCCGCAGGGTCTCCAATTTTATTGTTTACACCATCACCAGCGTTAGCCAGTAGTGCGGCCTGATCATCGGAGGCCCCCTGAAGGAGACGTTCCGCAGGGTCTTCGATCTTGTTGTTAGCAGGGGCTTCTACGTTGTCGAGGAAGGAACGGTTGAGTGCCTCAGATTGCTCTAGAGCTAGTTCCGCCTGCGCTTCAATAGCGATACCCCGTGCGTCGTCTGCTGCCTTGGTTGCACCTTTAAGGTCACCCTTGGCGAGAGCCGTTACACCAGCACCAGCGATTTCACCTACGGTACCGAACAGGCCACTCTCAGCGAGGAGCTTTGCACGGTTCAGCAGAGGCTCATCTTCTACCTCAGACATCCACAGGGGAGCAGAGGTACCAAGAGCAGTAACAGCGTTCTGAATAGCCAGCCCGTCGTTTTCCTCAAAGATGATCTGATCGATAGCAGCAGGCTTTGCGATAGCAATACCAGCTTTTGTTAGTACACCAGTGGCACCGAGACCGCCGCCTGTGAAGGCTGACAATACGGCGAACTCAGAGATCTCCTTTACGAAACCACCTGAGACGCTGTCGATCTGATCCATCTTTGCGAGTAAGGCGTCATGCTCTTCAGCCTTCTGTTTGCCAGTGTACTCCGAGGAGGCCGCAGGGAAGGCTTCCCGGTAGGCACGCATGGTGCCATGAGTAAGCTGATACTCACCTTGAATACCTTGCTCAAAAGAGTTCTGAGGAACCTCAGGTGCATCCTTAGTGATAAGTCCGAAGAAGAACTTACGAGGCTCACCGGGTTCTGGCTGAGCATTTTCGTTAAGCCACGCTAGTTCCTCAGGTGACTGGGGTGTCAGCTTGAAGAACCCTTCAGAGCGGTCGTCTTTCAAAGGCTCAGGCAGAGATGTAACTAACTTCTCGCCTAGCTTGTCCAACGACATTTCAGCTTGTTCAACACCAAGGCCCACACCTTCAATAAGGTCGTTACCCTGCGTAGGGGCTAACTTCCGTACATCGTTGGCAACAGCACCAGCCACGTCGCCGATAGCCTTGAATGCCCCTTGGTATTCTTCAGCGTCAGTGTCAGCGTCGTCAGCCTCAGGTACGTCTTGGATCTCCGCTGGGAGTTCTTCGAGTTTACGTGCGGCTGCTCTGTGGCGTGTACTGCTTTCATCCAGAAGGTGTAAGCCAGCAGCACCATGCTTATCTCTAAGAGCAAGGCGGTGAGCTTCATATTCTACGTCGTCTTTTTTTAACCCCCCGAAGTAATGGAGGTGGGCGATAGCCTTGTCTGATAGTTCCGGGTGAGCTTCCTTCATGGATGCTCCGTACGGGGTATAATCACCGAGGTCGTTGACCACCGATGCAAGGATATTCGTTTCATTGTCCGCCATTATCGGGGAGTTCCTTTAAGTTAATCAGCGAACGCTTGTGGGTCTAGCCCTCCGGTTGCTGTATCGTTTTCCATTGCAAGCCACTGTTGGCCACCTGAGGTCTGCTCAAGTGCTGGCCAGAGGAATGGGTTGCGTTTGGCCTGTGTCCACCACGCAGCGTTTTCTTTGACATCTGCAACCGCTTCACCAGCACCCGTCATGTTCCACTGCTCAACGAAGGCAGTAGTAAACATGTCTTTGTAGAGATTTTGGATACCTTGGTGACCGCCGTTAGCTTGGATCCACTCGTTCTCCGGTAGACCACTGTCAATAACCATGCTGCGGACACGGTTCTTCACTGTAACGGCAGTAGAGCCAAGGAGGTTACCACCAAACTCAAGATCATCGCTGTCGAAGATTGCGTTGTCTTCGGTGCCCATAGCGGCCATAAGAGCCTTGCCCTGAGAGAGCATAGTATCTCGGCCAGCCAAAAACGCATCGTGACTGTCGATCTTTACGTCTTCGTTGCCCCAATTAGTAACAAGATTGGTGGCATAGTTGGATGTATCGCCTGTAGCCTCTTCGTACGCAAACACCAGTTCCATCGCCTCAGCCTGCGTCTCAGCGTTAGCCATGTCCCGTTGTAGCCGCATCTTATGGGGAGCTAGGGCCGCACCCTTTAGTGCATCCGCTGGCTTAGCCAAGAACATGCTTTCAGCCTTGTCAGCCAAAGCGATTAACTGAGGGGCACGTTCGGGGTTCTGGGCGGCATAGGACATAGCATAATCTCGTACTTGAGAAGCCATTTCCATGCCCTGTGCAGGGTTCGCACGTCCTTGTACTACTGTGTCGAGGAGCATAGAGCCGTATTGCTTACGGAAGTTCTCGTACTCCTTAGCGTCTACAGCAGCGTCCAGCCTTTCTTTCTTAGCTACAGCCTTGTCACGGGCATCGATAAGAGCAACCCGAGTATCGCTACTGAGTGTCTTTGCGAAGTCCTTGTCCTCAAGTACCGCCGTGATTGTCTCAGGGCTTTGCGTGAGGGACGTAGCGACGATGAGGGCATTACCGACAACACCGCTAGGGTTATCTACGCCAGCCTTAGCTAAGAGGGTTGCAGCCTCAGAGAGGGTGGCTTGGAGTTCTTCGGGCGTACCATCAACGCTGATCTGACCTTCGAGAGTGGACACGAGGTCCTCACCCATATGCTCAAGACGACGTTGCTTAGCTTCAGTCGCCTGCGTAACCATCTTCTTGTTAGCGTAGGTGCGGTACTCAGCCATCATCTTGGCCTGCATCTCAGGTGGGTAACCTGACATCATTGCCTCGCCCTGATCTAACAGGAACGCTTGTAGCTTGTTGTGTCCGTCTTCTACGTCATCACCGAAGGCATCCCAGTTCGTCTCACGCTCCATATTGGCAACGGTACGAGCATAGTCAGCGCCCATCCGCCCCTCTTGGTACGCTTGATGAAACAGGGGGCTATCTTGGACAGACGATCCACGGCTAGAAACACCAGCTTCGCCATCTTTGATACCCCGTAGGGTTTGGCGCTGGATCTCTTCGTTCTGGAACTTCTGCGCCGCCTGTAGTTCAGACTGACGCTGGGCGTTCTGGTAACGATCTACTTGCTGGTTTACACCTTTGAGAGACCCCGAGAGAGACCCGAGAGCATCCGCAAGTGCCTTAGAGCCAGACCGGTCGTTGCCGGGGCGCATGTATGAAGCCCGGTTACCAATCTGACCAGCAGAGGATACCGGTGAGTTTAGTTTAACTGGTTCACGAGCCATAAGACTTGTTTCCTTGCTTGATGTCGTTGACGTTGCTGTTCTGCGCTACCGCATCCCCAACGCTACCCAACATGCCCACACCGAACTCAATCCAAGGGGCAATCTTCTGGAGACCCTTGATGTCATCTGAGACCGGCATCTGCCGGGGGTCGATAACGGTATTGACTTGGTTGTCACGAGCAATCTGGAGGTTCTGGATGTCTTGGTAGAAGCTGTCAGCAGCGTTCTTACGTGTTTGTTGGAACCTACGGGCACCCTTAGAGGTCTGTGAGGAGATGTCGTTAAACGTCTCTCGTGCAGACACACCAGACAGGTTAGAGGCACCGGTAGACGCAACAGCGCCCGAGCGTGCCATACGGCCTGTCATTTCGAAGTCGAAGGCCTGTTGGCGTACGGTAAGATCATTCTGGAGGAACTTGAGGGCCGTACTGTCTACACTAGCGTCGTACGTAGCAGCAGCAGCCGCCTTGTTACGCTCGTAGTAGGCAACCTTCTCAGCCCGTTCCTGAGCAGCTTGTTTCTCAGCCGCATAGTTGTTGAAGAGGCTAGACGCTCCCTGCTGTAGGAAGTCCACGGCAAGCCCAGCGCCCTGAGACGCAAGGAAGCTACCAGCGCTGCCAAGCATACCACCACCGGCACCTGAGGCAGCAGCAGTACCACCACCGGCAGCAGCAGCGCCGCCCCCAGCAGCAGCGGTACCACCAGCGGCAGCACCTGTGGCACCTAAGCCCATAGCATTGGCCGCTAGTCCACCTGTGAGGCCCACAGCAGCCGCACCGCCGACACCAAAGTCAACTAATGCGTTCTGCTCGTAGCTACCTGTTACGCCGTATTCTACGCCGTCGTAGGCTTGGTTAGCAGCGGACCAGCCACCAGCAGCACCAGCGGCAGCACCGAGAGGGCCACCCAGAAGGAAGCCCCCGATGCCACCACCGACACCACCTACAAGGTTGGTGCCGAGGTTGCCGATGTTATTCCAGAAGCCACGGTCTTCTTCCCAGAGGCTATCTGATCCGTCGTTTTTGAAGTCAAATAGACCCATAGTTAGATCCTCCGAGCTTTCGGTTGATGGTCACCGAACCAGTCTACGTGCAAGATGTTGCTACGGAATGGTCCAGAGTTCTTGATTGAGATCACAGCGTTGTCGTTACGGAGCATCACAGGGACCTTGTGGAACCCACTGTCGAACGTCACCTTGCCACTGAAGATGTCAGTGAAACCGGCACGAGGGCCAGCGGCATAGGAACGTGTAGGGCGGCCACGAGAAGCAATGTCCACGTCGAAGGACACACTGTCTGCGTATGCTACGTTGAGGTGCTGAAGCTGAAGTCGTCCATCCGTCATCACCATCTCGCCAGAGTTATCCTTCTTAGGGATACGCCGGTAGATCGTGGAGAGAATGACCTCCATATCATACTGCACGCCAACAACGATGTTGGAGAGATTTGAGGTAACGTCACCGGGTACGAACAGGTTGCCACCAGAGGTGATCCGGTCGTACGGCAGGGTGTTACCGCTAGAGAGATCCCAGACCTCTACGTTGAGGAGGTTGGCATCGTAAGGGATGTTGAGAAGCGTCTCATCCTGAGCGCTGTAGTAGGACCCTGTAGGGGTTACAGCGTAGTCGAGGAGCAGCCTGTCTTCTATTTCGTTCTGGTCTCGGATGTCGATACGGATAAGCTCACGTTCGCCTCCCAAGCCTGCTACTAGGAACAGGTGGTCGTCAAACATCGCCAGACCCTCAATGGACCCCTCACCGATCTCCCAACGTGACCATGCGGATTGCACCTTGGTCTCTCCAGCCATCTCGAACTTGTAGATGTAGAGAGCACCAGCGTCACCTGTGGAGTGGATAGCGATGAACTTGTGGTCACGACTTACGGCCATGCTACTTGCACCCGAAGGGATGTACTGAGGCACAGCGATGGTAAGGTCGTTACCGAGGATACGTTCATCAGAGAGCCGCAAGTAGAACTCACGAACCTGAGTGAAGGTACCGATGTCGGCAGCAGCGATAGCTGTGTCACCGAGAACGATAGGCTTAACTTCTGTAGACACCTTGTAGTCCGCCACCTGAGCAGCCGTCACGGTAGAGCCTGTGATGACACCGTTAGGTGAGTAGACGATGAACTGTCCCTTGTCAGAGTGAAGGAGCAGTTGGTTACGAATAGGGGTAGCAGCGTAGAGAACGTTCACTCGCCCGAAGTTGAGATCCACGTCGATCCGCTCATCCTGCTCCACCTGAATAGCCGTGGTGCGGTAGAAGTTACTAACCGCTTGGCTCTCAGAGAGCGAGATGCTTTCCCCAGAGAGAAACCCGAGGCGTCCCTGAAACATAAACACGTCGTTGATCTCACGGTCTACGAAGGAGGGGCTTTCGTTACTGTCAGCCGAACCAGCGAGCCGGTCTTCCCACACGTACGCACGGAGATCAAAGGTACCGTTAGGCTGCCGAATGAGTACCTGAGGCATCGTATCGGCATCTAGCGTTTCCTGAGCGTCAGGGCCTACAGTTTCCTGCCAAGCCTGTCCGCTCCACTGTACAAAGTAATCGTCAGCAGCGAGACCCTTCTTACCAGCAACACGTACCAGCTGGCCTTCTACGCCATGCTGAGGTAGCTCTTCGAAGTCAGAGACAACGGAGGAGACGTAAGTACAGTTGGCACCTGAGGGGCCGTTGAAGGATACGATGTAGAACTCACGGTTACACCCGAGTTCACCCACGGCATCGTGAGCATGTCCCTTAGTGTTGTCTGAGATTACCCAAGACTGGCCACCTACGGAGGACGTACCGGACACCGCAGTTGCGAGTGAGGAGATAGCATCCTTGATGGAGTTGAGCGTGGTTGTATCGTTCTCGTTAGTCGCCGACACACTGTCAGTCGCCTGAGCGGTAACACTGTCATACTGTGGTGATGTAGAGCTACCTGTTGCCCAATCAGAGGTTGCCTGAGAGTGAGTGTTGGTAATCGAGGGTGTAGTCGTAGACCGGGCACCAGCAGTGACCGTAGAGGTCGAGGTACCAGTCGTACGAGACTTACTGTCGTAGGTAGCCGAGCGGTAGTATGTTGTTACTACGCCAGCGTCTTCCACGTCAGTTGCCACCACGAGAGTGTACTTACCACCACCAGAGTGACCAGCGATAGCGAAGGAGGCGTTACGGCCCAGAAGAGGGCGTGTGTCAGCCACAGTGTTCGCTAGTACAGTCTTGGTGCGGTTTACGAAGAACGTGTAGTCACCCACAGTGGTTGCCCTGAGGTTTGCTGAGGGATCACTACAGGTCATGTAGGTGGAGGCGTTGCCTACTACATTTACAGTCTGGGCTGTGCCGTTGAGGTCGAAAACCTCTACAGAGCCATCAGAGTTTGCCGTCACAATATACTTCTCAGCAAGGTCACGGTCGATTGTATGTACAAAGGTTGAGGTACCGAGCGCATTGCTGGTCAGGTTGCCGATATGCTCAGCACCCCGCCGCTTGTTAAGCCCATGGACCGCCGAGAGGTAAGCGTTTGTTACGCTGTCAGCAGCCGTAGGAATGCGTAGCTCAGGTACCTGTTGAGTGACACCGCCAGTTAGACTGGGGATGCTATCAGACAGGTAGGGCATTAGTAGCCTCCGAGGTGACGTGAGGAGATGTAGTTAGAGAGCGGGTTGTCCCAGAGGACGTTGCGGTCTGCGTTCTTACCTTCGTCCTGCTTTAGAGCGACGTAGGCACGGGAGGCTTGAGCCTGCACTTGGGCCATGTCAGCGTCTGCGCCTACTACACGGTTCATGTAGCGGTGCTGTGCGTCGAGGGTAATGAAGCGACGGGCTTCTTCTGGGAGGTCATCGAAGTCCCACAGGTAAACCAAGTCGGCATACACTTCGGTCTCGAAGGTAGCCGTGAAGTCAACCATGTTGAACAGCTTGGAGTTACGAATGGTGAACCGCTGTGTACGGTCGTTCCACCCATTGACATCCGTAGCGTCCACTCGGGTGACGTTGGTAGGGACAAAGATGTTGTTGTTCGTGTCAGGTGTGAGCTTAGCCTTACGGCGAGTGTTCCAACTCCAGCCACGGCTCTGCAATTCACGGGAGACCTCATCGATGACTTGGATGGCAATCTGTGCCTCAGCAATGTCGTCTACGAGGTTTGATACGGGGTACTCGCCTACAGCCGTCAGTAGACTGTTCACTGCATCGAGTTTGGTAGATGGTGTAAGCATTGTATCCGCCTTAGGTTGATTTTAAAAGGGGAGCCCCGCTAAGGACCCCCCTTGAAAGGTAGTTTATGACTTAAGCGTCAACAGCCTTACGTACTTCGTACAGAGCCGAAGGACGCAGAACGTCGGAACCGAAGAGCATCTTGGAAGCAAGCAAGGTGCCCTGCTTAGCTACGGAGTACTCAGTCTCGGTGACCATGTCCTGAGCCTTGATCATGCCAATGGCAGAGGAGTGCATGAACATGCCGAGGGTGTCGGTAGCGTTGATAGCGTAATCGTCGCCGAAGCCGCCAGTAGCGGAGTTCATTGGCGTACGGCCATCTGGACCGAAGTTGCTGTTAGCGGTACCGTTGATCGCCATGTGGTTGGTCTTGATCAGGTTAAAGCCTGCAACTTGGTACAACTCAGCCTTAGCGAAGTCACCGTTCGTGGACAGGTCACGGTTCAGCAGCTTGGAGACAGTTGTGTCGTTGCTGTTGATCAGAGCGTAGTAGGTAGACGGAGCTACGTACAGAGCACGATCTTCGTATGGGATGTCTTCCATGTCGAAGTATGCAGCAGCTTCAAACGCAGCGTTGATAAGCTCAGCAGCGCCACCAGCGGTGCCTACGTGCTTAGTTACAGCGTTGTTCATGCCAACGAGGCCAGCGCCCTTACCGGTAGCAGCAGTGGTAGCAGCATCAATACCAGCGACGGAAGCAGCGTTGAACTGGTCGCCCAAGCGAGCTACGCCAACAGCACGTTGGAACAACTTGCGTTCCATGGTCAGAGCCATAGCGGAAGCCATCTGCTTGGAGTACTCACCACGGAACTCGAAGTGCGTAAGCATCTGGTCGATGTTGTGGATCCATACGGAGCTAATGATTGTGTCGTCAATGGTGACAACCTTCTCAGCGGTGTCGATGGTCTGGCCTACGATCTCTTGACCCGGTACAAACGTATCAGCGGAAGCACGACCGATTGCAGGGAACTGAGCGGAAATGCCGCCGTTCAGGGAGATGGAGCGCACGCCGTTCTTCAGAGCAAACTTCTCGTCAAAGTGACGGATCATCTCGCCCGAGAACGCCTTAAGGAGGAGGTCACGGTTGTTAGCGTAGTTATGGGTACCAGCGGAGCCAGCAAAGGTATCAACCTTCAATGGGGTGTAGTTGTCAGTCTGAGCCATGATATTGGCCTTTCATATATAGGGTATGTCCCCGAATGGGGAGGGAATGTTTTTTGGATCGATCCCGGCGCTTAGAGCAGCCAACTTCCTCAAGGTTATCCCCGCAGGGGCCTCATATCGCTTGTCTTGTCTTCGGACGGGTTCTTTACCGGGAGTGTGCACTAATCCGGTAGCTACGCCTGCTAGGAGCAGCACGTATGAGGGGCTTAAATACAGCGCCCCTCTGACTGAAATTACTTGCGCTTCGGTTGCTTCGTACGGTTCGCTTTTTTCGAAATGATCCGTAGGTTCTTCGAAGAGTTATCGCTAGTGTTGTGGTTCTTGTGATCAACTTCTTTGCCACGAACCGCCGCTGCACCCTTCTTCTTAATCATAAGGCGTCTGGCACGCTTGCGCATGATGTTCGCTTTACGACGCTCAGGGGTACGTGAGGCTTTATATTCTTTTTTGTAGTCACGCTTATACGCCATCACAGAAAGCCTCTTGTTTGACGTTGTTCATGTAAATCTGTTCAACAGTCTCAAGACTATCTACTTTGCTTGCGTAGATCGGATCCCACTGCCCACAGGCAGCTTCAATCCCGCCACCAATTTTTACTGCGCATCCGCTCAGCACGCTCACTAGGGCTAAGACGCATAGCATCGGCAGCAGCATCGTTAGCGTGTCGCCCACGAGTGTTAGCTTCTTCATCGATGTTGTCCTTGTAGGAGTTTACTGCGTTCTTATTGGACCACCAGAGGAGACCGGCGAGACCAAGAGTGATCAGCAGGGCGGCAGACCACACACGGTCCAGCCATTTAATTATCTTAGCCAAGGCTCTTCACCCCTTTCTTCAAAATGCGTTCGATACGCTTCCAAAACTTCAAAACGAGGAAGAGGATCGCAAGGCCGATGAACACCTGAGCGGTGACATTGCCGAGCTTCTCAGCGTTCTCCAGTCCAAAGATGTCGAACACAGCGGAGAAGAATGTAGCGAGGATACCAAGGCCACCTGAGATGACTGTACGCCAGCCTGACATGCCATTGATGAGAGGGTCAGACGGCTCTTCTTCGTCTTCTTCGACGGGAGCCTCAGGTGCCTCGTAAATGAATCCTTCTTCAGGGGTCACCTCAATGGTGTACCCTTGGTCACGCCAAGCCTCACGTAAACCGTGAACCATGCCCCAATAGAGTTCGTCCACCACTGCTTGATCAGCTAGGTTGTAGACGGTCATGTAAGCATCGTAGCCGGGAGCGGATGAGGACCTAGCCCCTGCTTCCCATTTCGACATTGAGATCATCACTCGGTACAGCTTCAGGTATCCCTCAGGATCTCTCCAAAGGTCGATACCCTCGTACATCCCAAGGCCACTATCACGTACTACGGTGTTACCGTACGTATCAGCGTTACCGGTGGAATAAGCCTCGATTATAGCGGCAATAGTCGTCACACCGGGCTTTACTTCAGCACGTCGGATGACGTAATGGCCATAGTAGGCAGCGCCCCCATAGATCGAGGAGAACGCCGGAGTAGGTAACTGGGAGCCATCTGAGGCAGGTAGTTCTTGAGCGCTGAGTGCGCCAAATCTTGCCTCATGTTTGTCACGAGTGGACCCAATGGCACCCAAGTTACGTAACCGAACCGAAGCCGGTACGGATTTGTCATCTAGGGCGTATGCCCATGGTCCTGTGTAGATGTTCATCGTGTGGGGACCTTTCCGGTTTCTGTAAGATACTGGATGGCCTTAGCGAGGATCACGGGGTTTTCACCCAATGAACCCAGCCCTGTATTACACCCGTTGCAGAGTAGGGAATAAACCTCGCCAGTCGTATGGCAATGATCTACGTGTGCGCTATCTTTCTTGCGACCCTCCAAAGTCATATGGCCGTCACAGATGGCGCAGCGCCCGTCCTGACCTGCGAACATATCGTTTCGCTCCTCAAGGGTGATGCCGTATGTACGCTGGAAAACCTTGTCCAACTCGCCCGTTCGGTTCGCCTTATACCACGCCCTCTTCTGCGCACGCTGCTTTTCGGGGTTTGCAGTGCGGCACGCCTTTTGAGCGCACTTCTTAGCACAGTAGTTATGACCCTTACGGACAGGGGTAAAACTGATCCCACAATGGAGACACTCGTTATATGGGGAAGATGTACACATGAGTGCCTCCTTTCGTTTGTGGTTTACAGGCCAGAACGACCAATCTTGTTTACGACCTCAGCATTGAAAGCAGGGTCCTTGCTGTAGCGGGGGTCACTCATCGCCGCCTGAACCTGTTGCCAATTATCGAATTTGTCGGCAGAGGGAGGCGTACCACCAGCAATGTTGCGGGATGGCTCTTGAGCACCTGAGGAGCCACGCTGGGCATTGAGACCAGATACAGCAAGCTTCACCGCTGAGGTGTTGCCTGAGTTGAGAAGGTCGTTGAAGGTGTCGATGTCAGCCTCAGACATGTTGTCTGCTGCCCAACCGATAAGGTCATTATATTCAGCTTCGCCACCAGCAGCCGAGTACACCTCAGACTGGAACGCCGAGGTAGCAGCCTCTTGGCCAGCTACGTAGGTGTTGTACATGTCTTCAGTGATCGTACCGGACTTGAGCAGGGCTTCCATATCGGCAGCGTTATGCTCAGGCTCAGCAGCAGCCTTAGGGGTGATCTTGAGGTCATCCTCAGATACCGACTTAGCTGCTTGAACTTCCCCGCTACCCAGCTTCTTCTCCAGTTCGGAGTAAGCCTTGGCGAGATCTTCAACGGTCTGAAACTTGCCTAGAAGAGGCTCTGCTTGAGCTTCACCTACCTTGTTACCCTCAGCATCGAGACCAACGGCGGAGAGTTGCTCCTCCATTGTTGGCTCTACTACAGGATCAGAGGTAGATACGCTTACGCTTTCAGTACTCATGTTATTTTATTATCCTTGGGGTTGGCCCACGGCGTTAGCGCCTGCTTGCATCATCATCTGCTGTGCTTGCTGCTCTTGTGCCTGTGCCTGTTGTTGTTGGATTTCTTGTTCGTTATATATGAGGCCATCCATTTCGAGACCGAGCGAGATACCGACACGCTTCACAAGATCACCCATGTTCACCCTACCGAGCGCCTCTGGTCCCAAAGGAGACAGAGCCTGTAGAAGCTGCATGTACTTGTTGAGGTCGTGTCCACGTCCTAGAGCGTCGAGACCGGTGACGATGGTAGGTTCAACCACGTCCTTAGGTAGCTCTGGGAGTTTCTTCGCTTTGGTCATCTGGGCCATCAAGCGGCGTACCAGAGGAAGCTGGAGTTCATTGCTCAGTACCGAGTAGACACCACCAAGGGTGTTCTCAAGCTGCTGGGCACGCATCCGTACTTCTTCAGCGGTTACACGCTCACCATCTCGGAGAGCACCTTGCTCACTCAGGAAGGCTTGGGAGATACGCATCTCTAGTCGCTGCACCTGTTGGGATGCTACGGCCATGTCTGCGCCCTTCTGGACCTGCATGAATTGGATGTCGTCAGCACCACCGGCAATGACTGAACCGTTAGGGGCTTTCGCTACGTCGTCTTCGTCAGTGGTACCCATAGGGTTCACCAGAACTAGGAGACGGGCGGATGCTGTAGCGGCGTCCACGATGGCCTTAGAGAGACCTTCGAGGGCACGGATGTCACCGTAGAAACTTTCTACGTGAGCACGTCCGTAGTGTTCGCCAGCAATAGCTGTCCAACGGAGAGGCATGAATGGTGGTTCATCGATAGGGTAGGAGCCTTCGGTGCCGGGGATCATAACATCCTCGACTTCTTGGTAGGTCTTCCACTTCTTCCCATCGATGTAGAACTTAGTGTAGATGGAGACGGGCTTACTAGAGCCACCGCTGTCATCTGCTGAGAAGGAGGTCAGTGCCAGTACATCCTCAGGCAGGGTCTCGATATGAAACTCCTCCTTGATGATGACCTGCTTGATGTTACCCTCAGGATCCCGTGTGACCACGTACTTATCCAAGGAGTAACCCTTAACGCCTTCCTTGCCGATATGCAGCAGGTAGTTACCCGTTACAATGAGGTGCCGGAGTGCTTCGAAGATGGGAGACCGCATAGCGTTCTTTTCCATCTCAGACATCACCGCACGTTCAACGTGAGCTAACTGTTCGTCTACCGCAGCACGCTTCGTAGGGTCACCACCTGTGAGTTCCATGAGGGTAAAGCGATCAACGTCCATCTTGAAGAAGGACTGGTTAGGTGGGAACAGCGCCATCTGCAACTTAGATGCGAGGTTCTGGACCCCTACAGCCGAGATGGATGAGTAGGGGGTATGGATCTTAGTGCTTTCGTTGTGACCTTCTTCCATCATCAGAGACGGAATGGTCACAGAAGCAAACGCACGGGCACGGTCGAGGTACACGTTACGCTGGCCTGAGAGCTTATTGTAGATGGCTTTGCATTGGCCGAGCATTAGTTGCTACCTCGTTTGTCATTTACGATACCCTTGATCGGGCGTACGGACTGTTGGATACCCGCTGGGCCACTAGAGGAGACACCGATGGACGGTAGACCACTCTGGATGGCTGAGGACGTACGGTCCTTGTCCAATGGGTTACGAAGGGTTTGCTCACCCGCCTTCGACTTCTTGACTTCCAACCGCTTAACGGACTGGTAGTTCTCTGTCGTCGTCACCGGCTCAGGGGCCGTAGGTGTGAAGATTGGAAGGGAGGTGATATTGTCAGCAATTGTTTCAGCCTGAGCTGCAACCGTGATGGGCTTGGCAGAGGCAATCGGAGAGGACCCACCAAAGGACCCTCTCGATCTGTAGCTTGTGGACTGCTGGTAGGTAGGACGCTGGATGCCTTGGGGGTTAGCCGTGGGGCGGAAGGCGGTACTACTTGTATTACGAGCAGGAGGCTGGACGGCAGGGGTAGGCTGTTGCGCCTGCTCCCCACCTCGATTGCCGAAGAAGCGACCAGCTAGACCAGTAACAGCAGCACCTAAGAGTAGTCCTCCAGCAATGCCGAGGTATGGAATAGCCATGTCTTTAATCCATCTTCTGTTGTTTCTTATGGGCTGCCTCAAGGAGGTTGATGACGGTTTGGATGCCTTGCATCTTCTTCACCATACCGAGGTCTACGTCATCCGACATAGGAACCGTATTAGGGAAGGTTCCCTTGAGGTACTCTAAGAGTTCTATTGATATATAAGGTGTTTTCATCTTATATGTTTCCTTATAGTCTACGCTTTAACGAACAGGACACGCACCGGTTGCACAATCAGGGTCTTCGATGTCATCCATCTGGTCAGTTGCGTCGAGATTTACTTCGCTAAGAGTAGCTGCGTATTCCTCGTATTCTTCCTGAGTGATGACTTCCTGAGGCAAGTAGGGGTAGCCCAAGTCCTGAGCGGTCTTGGTAGGATCGTTACGGAAGATCCAGCTAACACCCACGTAGGTGTCCCAATTCTCCAGCAGCCACTTGAGGATGTCCTTGACCTCTGAGGGGTCGTAGGAGATCGTCACCGAACAGTTGTGATCTACGTAGTTGTCCATCATCAGCTTGTAGCGGTCGAGCTGCTTAACGGCGCTCTCAAGGTTCACTTCCTTGCCGTCCACCTTGTCGAAATCCACAGTGTCCCACACAACGGGGAAGCTGAAGATGATTGCATCGGCAGGGGAGTACGGATCGGGGAAGTTGCGGTAACCAGCTTCTTTGAGGCGGGGTACCAGAGGGTCGTTAATCGAGAACTTTACGTTGTTAATCAGGTACTTACCGAGAGGCTTGTGTACGCCCTCAGTTGTGCTCATGACCTTGGACAGAGTGCCGGAAGGCTTGATCGTGGTGATTGCCTTGGAACGTGGGAGACCCAGTTCGTCAGCCATCTCATGAGCAGCATCATGTGCAGCCGCACGTAGAGCCTGTAGGTATTCTGCGCTGGGGTTAGCAGCGGCGATGCCGGTGATACCGACGCCCATCAGACGTAGGTAGTCGTTGGACTCATCCCAACCGGGCTGGAGTACGCCGTCTTTAAAGTTCACGCATGTCTGGCGGTAGTTCGCACGAGACACCAGACGGACAACCTTGAGGATCGTAGGGTTCTTTAACGAGAACTTGCTGAGGTCAATCTCCACCAAGTTACAGAAACTGGTGTCACCCAACATAATCTCGGCACAAGGGTTCACGCCCTTAAACCATGGGGCACGCTTCTTCGCAGCAGCACCGTTGATGAAGCCCGGCTCAGAGCCACCAGCTTCGATCATCTTGGCAAACACACCTTCCAACTCTAGGCGGGAGGGCTTGTCCCAGAAGACTACGGAGTTGTTGGACTGTCCACGCCACGGGCGGTCGATCCAGTGATCCTTCTTCGCTTCGATAAAGTCGTGAGCCATCTCGTTATCGATGTCCAGCAGGGCAATCTCAGCGGAGCGACGGGAGGACAGAGTGGTACCTAAAAGGTTAAGCAAGTCAAGAATATCCAACTCGTTCAACAGGTTACCGTTTCTGTTGTTGAGTACGCCAGCAATCCTTTCGTAAGCGTCAGCGAGTGTACCGTCGCCAGAACTAATCCAGCCATAGCCAGACAAACGCTCACCGCCGGGGCGGATCTCAGAGAAGTCGATAAGCAGCTTCTCGGCGTCCGCTGGGAGTGTCAGGAGCTTACCGATAGACTTAGCCCATGCCTCAGCGCTGTCACCAACGGAGAGCGTGTAGTGGCCCTTCATCGGCAGGCTCAGCAGCTTCGTGGTCTCACGGCCACCTTTAGTAGTCCGGTGGGACCGCTTGATCTCTACACCTACCGGCTTGTGGAAGCCACGGAGTACGCCAACAGCAGGGGAGAAGCCTACGCCACAGCCCTGTAGGAGCAGCCAGAAGGCGTCAACCACGTCAGAAGGCGTGCGTACAGTGTTGAAGCTACAGTTGAACTGTGAGGCTTCACGGGTCTTAGCAACCTCAGTACCACCGAGCCACCGTGTTCGGCCACTAGGGGACGCTTCGAGGGAGTAGAAGATGTCGTAGAGGTCGTCGAGTTCGTCTAGCTCTTCGCTGTTAAGGTCACGGCCCAAGGCACGCTCCCACAGCCACTGTTGGTGCTGGATGATACGATCAGTAGTCTGTTCGAGGGTCTCGAATAGTCCGGCCTCTTCGTCGAGAGGGCGTGAGTAAGTGCGTCGGTGAACGATCTCCGAGCGGGTGTCTTTAAATGACATGTTATCTTTACCTGTAGAAGTTTTGGTTGAGGAGAACGACAATGGGAAGACCGCCGGGATCTAGGTCCCAGAAGTAGCGGGTTCTCATGTAAGTGTTGTTCGGAGGGCCTGTGACGCCGCCGTTTCGTGTCACTACAACGAAGACACCTAACTCAGGGGATGAGCTATCGATGTACTCTTCAGTGAACGTGTAGTCAGAAGTGATGTCTTGGTTGAGGCCAAGGTCACGGTACGTGTTGTACTTCTCAGTGACCTGAACCTCCCAATCGTATGGGAGACCGCTGCCATCATTCATGGTCACGATGACCCCTTGCGAGGCGTCGTAGTATCCATAGACATCCAGCGGTGGTAGCTGAGTGGTCGTGAGAGAAGTCTTGTTCTGCCCTGAGCCGTTACGTACCACCGTAGTGATCTCGTAGCAGCCGTAGGTAGGTAGGGTGTTACCTAAGCTGTATCCAAAGTTTATCGGATCATGGAGGCTCGTGTTAGCAGCAAGGGTTGTCACCCCATGCCCTGAAGCCACGTTGTCGGTAGTGCTGTAGAAGTTACAGTTGATAATAGCGCCCGAGGGAACGCCTGCGTTGTTAGGTGCGATAGGATTGCTACCATTGCCAAGAACTCGCAGCTTGGGTGACGCAGTGTCCACGTCGTTGATGTAGGCGTTATAGTAGCTGGACCAGTCAACGCCTGCGTTTGTATTGGCGAGCTTGTCGTATGTAACCTCTAGGTCCACCGTCATACCCGGCTCTAACTGCCCAGACGTGAAGTCAATCTGCACCGCACTGCTAACATTAGAACTAGGGGTGGACAGGCCGTTGTAGTATCCGCCGGGGCCTACAGCAGGCCGGGTGATTGAATAGCCCATCGGCGACACGTTACCGTTGGACTGCCTCACGACCACGTTAATTGTCTTAACGGGGTACTGGAAGGACTGGTATTCGTGCGTGTCAGTGATCCACGAGTACCCTGAGATGTTCGTGAGTGCCTTAGCGTTATGCCCTGAGAGGTTGTTATTGAACGTATATACCGAGTAGGGCCATACTACTGTGCCGTCGATCTGACACCCCTTAGGTGCCCCTTGGTTGTTACCGGGGTTAGCCTTCTTTGAGAGGCGTACCTCAGGGTTAGCCGTGGACGTACCTTTGACGTACGTGATGTCATACAGGTGGGTGATGTCGTTACCGGCGTTGCGGTCGTCGAAGGTCTGGATGTCGAACTCAAAGTCAATGCGAGTTCCGTTACTAAACGCCTGTCCACCAGTAGTCTTAACGCCAATCACGTTAGAGCCACCGTGGACGGCCTGCTCTGCTGAGTTCCATATGAAGCCACCATCCACCGAGCGGGTAGAGGGGTTAGTCAGGTTGTAGCTCATTGTACCGCCGGTGATGGCGGAGGTTACGGTAACTCGGATGGCCGAGCAGCGTGCGGACACGTCGGAGTTCTCGAACAGGAATGATCCATATTCGTCTTCATCGTGACCGGACCCGTAGTTGTTGACCGAGCTCTCATTAATCGTAAATCCCGTTGCTGATCCGTTACAGATTACCGTGGCGTTTCGTGTCTCTTTGTAGGCTAGGGTACGGTCTTGGATGATACGTGTGTCGCCCCCGATAGCGGCGCTAGTTACTGCACTGCCGGGAGGGTTGACCAGCTCAATAGTCGTTACCGTATGGCTATTACTGGTGATGTCCCACGTCCGCTCCGTACTAGCAGCCCTAGAGGTAGTCTCAGTGGGGTTCTGAAGCTCGTACGGGCTGGTTACCGTAAAGGTGATGGGTGTGGTGGTATCGTAGGTGTAGCCGTTAGGAGCAGGCGTCAGGGAGTACCACGAGGGGTCCGTAGCACCGAAGCTGATGTCCTGCCCGGTGAAGTCGTCGTTGGTCTCAACGTAGTCCACAGGGTATGTCTGAGTGTATGTCTCATTGGTGATGCCGTAGTCTGATACGATCTCTTGCAGGTCGTACGTAGGGAGGCGGTAAGGGTCCCACCCAAAGGCTTTCTCAAGGACAAAGTAAGGCGACCCATTGTTTGCAACAGGGTCCCACACGTCCTCTACACCAAAGGCAGGGATGGTAAGGTCAGCGCCAATGCGCCCACGATAGTATGCCATTTGTTACATCCTTAGGTTAGAAGGCGAGGGGCGCTTGGCCCCTCAAGTTAGAATAGGTCGTCTAAGTTTGGTTTCTCGTAGTTAGGCCCCTTGAGGACCTTGCCGTCTTTCCGGTAGAGCGGCTTACCGTCGTCATCTAGTTTGCTCATGTTGGACCTATGGACCCGCTCGAATACCTCATCGATTGGGAGGCCGAACGTCACTGCCATCCCGTAGGTCACATAAAGCAGGTCGGCCAACTCTTTGGTAAAGGCTGCTTTGTCAATAGCCTCT
>Ga0209632_10000960_pt1 | contig 29817 bp, 25 predicted proteins | sample COG_10_FD_184754 | JGI IMG/M metagenome (GOLD analysis project Ga0209632, IMG submission 184754) | Pelagic Microbial community sample from North Sea - COGITO 998_met_10 (SPAdes) (version 2) | ecosystem: Environmental > Aquatic > Marine > Neritic zone/Coastal water | place: Helgoland, sampling... | reverse complement strand
ATTGTTGCTCATGAACAGGATTCAGATAGGCATGCAGCAGCGCAATTGCGATGGACTGCACCCCCGCCGCACGGGCCGCTTCCATATCGGCGCGGGCGCGGGAAAGCTCCAAGGACGTGAGAACTCTACCCGCTGCATCCAGGCGCTCTGAAACCTCTACAACGGTGTCATAGAGCAGTTCTGGTCGCGAAATTTGCATGGAAAATAAATCGGGGCGGGTCTGATACCCGATTTCAAGTAGATCACCAAAGCCCTCGGTGATCATCAAAAGCACTCTTGCGCCCTTACGTTCCAACAAGGCATTGGTAGCCACAGTTGTGCCCATCTTCACCGCCGCAATATCAGCCGCCTCCAGATCTGTATCGGCGAGTATATGGCGGATTCCAGCGACAGCCGCATCTTTATATTGCTCTGGGTTTTCGGACAAAAGCTTGTGACTATGAAGCGCACCGCTGGGATCTTGTGCCACGATATCCGTGAACGTGCCCCCGCGATCGACCCAAAATTCCCATGCCATTGTCTGCTCCTCCTGTCTGTTTTGCACAAAGGCTGCAAACGCCGGTGGGGTCAAGAGGAGGATACCTAAAATGCAGCCGTTTGCTTTTCACATAAATTGTTCACAATCGAATTCCGGCAATAAGATTTCATTAATTTTTACCTGTGAGAAAGCCCAAAAGCGCATTTCGGAGACCAGTCGTGGGAAGCTTTCAGTATAACGGGGCAATTTCAGGATCCATCCTGAACACCCCGCTTGGGGATGCGCGATTTTAGGAACATAACGGGCAGATTACCCTGGCTAGCGATGGTGGGCAGGGCGTTGTGACTCTCACAGCCGCCCTGGCCCACAGCGCCCCAGTTTCTGCCTATGCGCCATCGCAAAATGTCACCCTTGGCGGGCGGACGATCACAATTTCAGATCGAGATTTAGCCGCAGTTTTGACCAGCAGATCCGACAGTTCTTTAAGCCTTCATTCGGGCAACACAGGTCGATATTCAGACCGCCTTGAAGCGATGCACATGCAAACCGACAGCACCAGCCTTGTCGTGCTCGCAGACAGCACGGGCAATGGGCTGGCCACGTTTCAAGTCGCCAGGGACGGGACAATGGTGGAGCAAACCAACTGGCCACCCAGCAAGCCGCATTCACCGATCAAATTTCCGCGCTGAGCGTTGTGACCCGGGGGAGCGACAGCTTCCTTCTAGCCGCCTCCGCCAGCAATTATAGCATCACCGCCTATGCGGTCTCATCCAACGGCACGCTGTCGCCCGCCTCCACTCTGGGCGCACAACAATTTCTGCCCATTGCCACACCGCAGGATATGGCCACCGTGTCATTCCAAGGACAAAGCTATGTTGTGCTGGCCAGTGCGGGCATAGGATCGCTAACCGTCCTGACACTGGATTCTTCGGGGATCTTATCTCCAGTGGATCAGGTCACAGACAGCCTCAATACGCGGTTCCAGGGGGCGCAAATACTGGAGACCTTCACCCATCAAGGAGGTGCCTATGTCATTGCAGCTGGGCAAGACAACGGCCTGTCATTGCTCCGGTTTTTGGACGATGGGCAGCTTGTCCACCTGGACACCATCGCAGATCAACTCAACATGCCGATCAGCAGCATTGCGTATATCTATGTCGACATCATTGGAGGCGATGTTCAGCTGTTCACAGTCTCTGGCTCAGAGGCCGGCATAGGTCACTTCACCCTCAACCTCAGCACAACCGCCAGCGCACAGGCCGATGTTTTGTTTGCCAAGAATGCCGGGCAAGCCCTCAATGGCGGCGGCGGAGATGACCTACTGCGCGACGGGGCGGGAATGGATCAGCTGACAGGCGGAACTGGAGCGGACACATTCATGCTCGTGGGGGATGGCGCCACCGATCGCATCACCGATTTTGAGCTGGGGCAGGATCGCTTGGACCTGTCCCATTGGAGCGGCTTCACCCATGTTCAACAATTGACAGTGACCAGCACAGCGACCGGTGCAATATTAAATTTCAGCAATGAACAGCTGGTAGTGGAGAGCGCCGATGGCCGAAGCCTGTCAGCCACAGATTTCACCAACGCAAATGTCATCGCCCTGCAGCAAACAGATCTTAGCGCCACCCTTGCGGCCGATACAAATTTTACGATCTCGCACCAAGCACTCGTCACCTCCCTGACAGGCCAACAAAATTGGATGGTTCAAACCCACGCGTCTGCGGCGGTAAATTCCGCGCAGCAAGTGGCAGGCCAAACTGTGGCCGCAGCCAGCACCGACAGCTTTGTTTTGCCGCGCAAGGCGTTCCGCTTGCCACCGAGCTTGAGGCCACCATTGACACAGTTGCACTGCATGCCATCCAGGAGCGGGTCGATGATGGCACTGGACGAGCACCCACCGCTAATCCCTCTCAAACAACCCTGATCAGCGCCGCCGCTGAATTTCGCATTACCAATTATGGCGCGACAGACACCGATGAGTTTTTGTTTCTCCAAAGCTAAAGATCAATGGTACGGATCCTAAATCGCGGCGCGGATTGCGCGAATATTTTCACCATATGGTGCAGGATTTGACACGGAGCCACCTTTGAATACAGCCGACCCTGCCACCAAGACATCCGCCCCGGCACGAACCAAACCTGGCGCGGTCAGAGGTGTCACACCGCCGTCAATCTCAATATGAATGGGCCGATCACCAATCATAGCCCGCAATTGCGCCACTTTGCTTTCCAATGGAATAAACGACTGCCCTCCAAAACCAGGGTTCACAGTCATCACACAGACCAAATCCGTAATATCGAGCAAATGCTCAACCGCGCTGGCCGGCGTGCCAGGATTAAGCGCCACCCCGGCCTTTGCGCCATTGGCGCGGATCGCTTGCAGGCTGCGGTGAATATGCGCCCCAGCTTCGACATGGGCGGTAATGACATCCGCACCGGCCGCAGCAAATGCTTCGATGTAGGGATCAACCGGGGTAATCATCAAATGCACATCCATCACCGTTTTGATATGCGGCCGGATTGCGGCGCAGGTCGCGGGGCCAAATGTGATATTTGGCACAAAATGCCCATCCATGACGTCAACATGAATCCAATCGGCACCTTCCGCTTCAACACAGCGAATTTCTTTTCCAAAATTGGCAAAATCGGCAGAAAGGATTGAGGGGGCAATTTTTACGGATCGGTCGAAAGACATGGGCTTACCTTTATATCGTTTCGCAGCAATTATCGTGGCAGGCGGCAATTGTCACGCGCTAGAATGCTTGAAATGCGGTGCAATCCCATGCACACAGGTTCTATGGGACACACGACACCGACAGTAACACAATTGCCTCTTACGCTCGAGCCTCGCAATCCGGGATTGCCCCTTGATTTGGATTGGGCACTTTCCGTTCAGGCCAATACCTCCGCCATTGAAAGGCGCTGCGCCAGCCTGCCCGGACGGCGCTCTGTCAAAAAAGATCATCAAGCCGCTTGGCTCGCGCGCGCCATCAGCTGCATTGATCTCACCACCCTGTCAGGCGATGACACTGCGGGCCGGGTCAAACGCCTCTGCGTCAAAGCCCGCCAGCCGGTACGGCAAGATATTTTGCAACAGATCGGCTTGCCACATCTGACCACCGGAGCGGTCTGTGTTTACCATGATATGATTGAGACCGCAGTGACCGCATTACAGGGCAGCGGCATTCCCGTAGCAGCCGTCAGTACAGGCTTCCCCGCGGGCCTATCACCGCTGCATCTTCGAATTGAGGAAATCCGCGAAAGCGTAACAGCTGGTGCCTCTGAAATTGATATCGTCATCTCTCGGCGGCATGTTTTGACGCAAAATTGGCAAGCACTCTACGATGAAATGGCAGCATTCAGATCTGCCTGCGGCGATGCGCATGTGAAAGCAATTCTCGCGACCGGTGAGCTTGGCAGCCTGCGCAATGTCGGGCGTGCCAGTTTAATCTGCATGATGGCCGGAGCCGATTTCATCAAAACCTCGACCGGTAAAGAAAGCGTCAATGCAACCCTGCCGGTGACGTTGGTCATGCTACGCGCGATCCGTGCCTATTATAATCGCACAGGATTTCGTGTCGGCTATAAACCAGCGGGCGGAATATCGAAGGCAAAAGATGCCATTACCTATCTGGCTTTGATCAAGGAAGAACTGGGCGACCGCTGGTTACGCCCTGATCTGTTTCGGTTTGGCGCCTCCTCGCTGCTGGGTGATATCGAACGGCAACTCGAACATCATCTCACTGGCGGATATTCTGCCAATCACCGCCACCCGATTGGATAATCCGATGAGTATAGAAACAATTTTTGACACAATGGAGTATGGCACAGCCCCTGAAGATCGCAGCGTGGCGCTTCGGTGGATTGCCGATCGCGGCGGCCTTTTGGGCCCTTATGTCAATGGCGCCTTCTCCCCCGGGAGAGATGATCTCGCGATCTGCAATCCTGCCACGGGCGAGAAGCTTGCAGGAATTAGCCTTTGTACAAAAGATGAGGTGACAGAGGCGGTGCGAAGCGCCAGAGCCGCACAACCAGGCTGGCAAACCGCAGGAGGACCAGCCCGCGCGCGCGTGCTTTATGCGCTCGTACGTTTGATGCAAAAACACGCAAGATTGCTCGCCGTGATGGAATCTTTGGACAATGGCAAACCCATCCGTGAAAGCCGGGATATTGATATTCCCCTGGCCATTCGACATTTTTACCATCACGCAGGCCACGCACAATTGATGCCCTCGGCCCTTTCCGATCGCGTAGCTTTAGGCGTCTGTGGACAAATTATCCCATGGAATTTTCCGCTGCTCATGCTCGCGTGGAAAATCGCTCCCGCTTTGGCGATGGGCAATACAGTTGTCCTTAAGCCCGCCGAATATACGCCAATGACAGCCATGATCTTTGCCGATCTTTGCAGCCAGGCCGGCGTGCCCCCGGGTGTGGTGAATATCGTGACAGGGGACGGCAGCACAGGTGCCGCGCTGGTCGATGCGAATGTGGACAAAATCGCCTTCACCGGCTCAACCTCAGTCGGACGGCAAATTCAAAAAGCAACCGCTGGGAGCGGCAAATCCCTCACCCTCGAATTGGGCGGGAAATCACCCTATATCGTCTTTGATGATGCCGATATCGACAGCGCCATCGAAGGGCTCGTAGATGCAATTTGGTTTAACCAAGGCCAAGTATGCTGCGCCGGATCACGCCTGCTTGTTCATGAAGCCATTGCGGATGATTTTCACAATCGCCTCAAAACCCGCATGGACAAATTAAGGATCGGCGACCCACTGGACAAATCTATAGATGTGGGCGCAATTGTTGATCCTATTCAGCTGCGACAAATCGGTAAGCTGGTGGAGGGCAGTACAGCTGGGCAGACCTATCATGCGCAAACGCCAGTACCGGAGGGCTGTTTTTACCCGCCCACTTTGATCACCGGTTTGCATCCAGCCGACAGGCTTATGCAGGAAGAGATATTTGGCCCTGTATTGGTCTCGACCACCTTTCGCACCCCGGCGGAGGCTGTGGAAATTGCCAATAACACCAAATACGGCTTGGCAGCGACGCTCTGGACGGAAAACATCAATCTTGCGCTCGAGATCGCGCCCAAGCTCGTCGCCGGTGTGGTCTGGGTCAATGCAACAAACCTATTTGACGCTGCGGCCGGTTTTGGCGGCACGCGCGAAAGTGGCTTTGGCCGGGAAGGCGGCTGGGAAGGTTTACAAGCCTATAGCAAGCCAGCCAATCCCTTGGCCGAACCAACCCACATCACAGCGTTCACCGGGCAAGGCGCCGCTGCAGAGGATATCGACCGAACCGCGAAACTTTTTATCGGCGGCAAACAAGCCCGACCAGATGGGGGCTATAGCCAAGCGATTTTTAGTCCCAAAGGGAAATTGCTCGGCCATGCGCCCATCGCGAATCGCAAGGACATCCGCAACGCGGTGCAAGCACAATTGGCATGCAGCTGGGGCAAAACAACCGGTCACTTGCGGGCACAGATTCTCTATTACATCGCTGAAAATCTTGCCGCCCAAGCCAATAGGTTTGCGGAGTGCTTGGATGCCATGACGGGCTTGAGCGCAGGCGCTGAGGAAGTGCAGGTTGCGGTCGATATCTTGTTCACCTATGCAGCTTGGGCCGATAAATTTGAAGGTCAGGCCAAATCTGTACCAATGCGCGCTGTCGCTCTGGCCATGCGTGAACCCGTGGGGGCGATTGCCGCTCTTTGTTCAGATCAAAATCCACTTCTGGGCTTGGTCACACCCATGGCCGCGGCACTCAGCACTGGCAACTCAATAACCCTCTGCGCCAGCGCGCCTTTTCCCTTGGCAGCGACCGATTTCTACCACATCCTAGAAGCATCCGACGTGCCGGCAGGGGCTGTGAACATCCTCACAGGCCCCCAGGCCGACCTGGCACCTCATCTGGGCGCGCATATGGGGCTGGAAACTGTGTGGTGCTTGTCTGGGGCACCGCGCACTGAAGCGGTGCAAGCGCGCGCCAGCAGTAATATCAAACGCGTTTGGCAAGGGGCGGCACAAGACGATCACGCGAGTTGGCTTGATGCCGGCACCGAGATCAAAACTATCTGGATCCCCTACGGCGAGTGACGCTGCATTATTTGCGGCGAAACCACCCTCTGACGCGGCCAGAGGTCTCCTCAGCGGCTGCATCAATCCGGTCAATGACGGGATCCACGCGCCGCGCCCAAAACCCGCGAACGCGCACATAGATCGCCCAACTCAAAGCCGCCAACACAAGCAAAAACACAATATTAAACCACGGGATCAACCGTACATCCGGCCCAGAAATGGGCTTGAGACTCACGGCATTGGGGTAGATCGACCAAAACGTGTTGCGCCACCCATAGTGCCGCAAAATATACCATTCCGGGGCCTCTTTGTTGGAGACGGCATCTTCCGCTTCGGCTTGGAGGTTCGAGCTGTCAAACTTGAAATAGGGCGGCCAGTTAAAGCCCGTGTCCTCGTTGCGATACACGCTGACTTTGCCATTGGCTCGGACCGCGTTAATCAACCTCAAATCACGGTTCTGAGTTTGTGCCTCACCACTCTGCGCTGCCGCATAAAACATACCAGTCCAGCCCGATAAATCTTTGCGCAAAATTTCTGTGCCTGTAATGCGCACAATATCGCGTTGGGGCAAATTATAATGAAACGCTGCAAGGACCAGCAGAGCCAGTAGCACTTTCAAAATCCATCTAATTTTGGCCAGCATCCAACAGCTCCTTTAAAGGGTGTCTCACCTTTGATCTATATAGGGGTTCAATTTGCCAACCAGAAGCCCCTGTCCATGATTTCCTCTGCGCCCTTATCCTTTGTGCCGGATTTTTAGCGCCGTAATGACATAGCAAATCACCAAAACCGGCAACCAAACAGCGCCAGTTGCGGCGGTCCAAATCGCGCCGGAGAGAGCTGTTTCTTGCCAAGGAGCTGGGACAAGTGAGGTGATCCAAAGGCAATGCCACAGGAAAACCACGCTGAAAGCCCAAGCAACAGCCACGGCCACTTCCCGCCAAAATTCCCGAAACCCCTGCGGATCTCGCCGCCCCGCGCGGAACCCAAGATACAGAGCCACAAGCACGGGAAAAGGTAAGGCAAACAAAAAAACCATCAGAGTATTAAAACCTGTTGTGAGCTTTTACGCGCTGAGTAATACGCCCAAGAGGAAGGGTGTAAAGCATCAACGCTGGGAAATTGTGCCGCAATCTGTTCACTGGCACTCCTATGGGAGGATTTATATTGCCAATGCCCGAGCAGTTGCGCATCTTGAAGCGATCACGGGGGAGGCAAACATGCGACTTCACGGAAAAACCGCCATTGTTACGGGAGCGGGCTCAGGGTTTGGAGCAGGCATTGCTGAAAAATTTGCTGCCGAAGGTGCAACAGTGATGGTCGCCGATATTAATCTGAATGCTGCGCAAACCATCGCAGAACCAATTGGAGCAGTGGCGCAGCATGTTGATGTCTCTCGCGACAGCTCCGTCGCCGAGATGATCGGTGCGGCACAGGCCCTTTCGGGCCGGATTGATATTTTGGTCAACAATGCAGGCGTCACCCATTTACCACAGGCGATGGATCACGTCAGCGAAGAAGAATTCGATCAGGTCTTCGCCGTGAATGCAAAATCCGTATTCTTGACCGCTCGCCATCTTGTACCGCTGCTCAAGCGCCAAAGGTCTGGCGCCATCTTGAACATTGCCTCGACCGCCGGCGTTTCGCCCAGACCAAATTTGAATTGGTATAATGCCTCAAAAGGCTGGATGATCACCGCGACCAAAGCTATGGCCGTTGAGCTGGCGCCATTTAACATTCGGGTCAATGCGCTCAACCCTGTGGCCGGTGAAACACCATTGCTCGCCAGTTTCATGGGAGAAGACACGCCAGAAATGCGGGCAAAATTTCTCGCGACTATTCCACTTGGGCGTTTTTCAACACCGCAGGATATGGGACATGCCGCTAGCTTTCTGTGCTCCGATGAAGCCAGTATGATCACTGGCGTGGCGCTAGAAGTGGACGGTGGGCGCTGCATTTGATCCCGGCCAGTTCCCTAGGCCAAACGGCAGATATTTATGCCGGGCGCTTTGCCAACCAGCAACAAGTATTCGCGCATTTGCGCGGCGCAGCCGGCCCGGCGTTTATTCCAGATCGTGTTGAAGTGATTTGCAATGAAAACCCAGAACCCAGGTTGGAGCATTGGTTCTCGCATGGCGATAGCGCATCCATTGAGGACCGTTTGGGCCTCAACACCACTTGCGTCATCATCTTTGAACATGCGCAAGCTGAGCTGGACACAGCTGGAACAGATCGCTTGACCTATCTTGGCTCCTTTGTGGCTTTGCGCCACAGACCCTAAGAGGCCGGTCCCAGCATTGCTTCAAGCAACTCACTTTCGGGATTTTCCAGCCCAGAGATGATATCAAAATGGTGTTTTCCCGGCTCAATGGTCAGGCTCGACTGCCAATTTTTGGCCAAAAGTTGCGCTTGCTCTAAAAACGCCGGCCGCTCATCCGCGCCAACCCAAACATGCGTGCGCACCCCTTTCGGAGCCCTGTGCAAGGCTGGACTTTCCACCTTGGCAATATCCTCGGTCAAACCCAGTGGTCCGTTCATTTCCGTCTGCATTAGCGGCCGCAAATCGGCGACCGGCGATATCGGCACAATGGTCTGGATCCGCGTGCGAGTCTCGCAAGACAAGCCGCTGTCGCCTTGTCCCATGCGCGCCACCGAGTGCCCCCCGGCAGAGTGACCCGCCAAAACAATCGGGCCCGGGATGCGGCGGGCAATCTGATTGATGGCCAGGGACACCGACTGTGTAATCTGAGGGATCGATGCACCCGGAGCTAAGGGGTAACTGGGCAAGGCCACCGCCCAATCCCGCGAGCAGGCGCCTTGCGCCAGATGAGAAAAATCTCGCCGTCCGAATCGCAGCCAATAGCCACCATGCACGAAGATCATCAGACCAACCGGGCGTCCTGCGGGAAAAAATAAGTCAAAGACTTGATTTGGATGCGCCCCATAGGGCTGGTTCAACTGAGCCCGGCCCAGCGTGTGCTCGGCGTCGCGATAGCTGCTTGCAGTTTCATCCCAATAGGTTAAAAACCTGTCCGCATCGGGAATATAGGCGGCATTCGCATAGGCATCATCAAGGGTCAAGTCGCTTCTCCTCTGGACAAATAACCGATCAAATGGTCTCACATCTTTAACCAAGGGAGGCCAAAATGCTTGATACATCCACAGATCTAAAATCCATGCTCTCAGATCCCAGCTTGCTGCAAACGCAAGCCTTCATCAACAACCAATGGGTTGATGGGGAAAATGGCGCAACCTTTGCTGTTTCCAACCCCGCGCGCGGTGATGTCATCGCACAGGTTGCGGACCTATCGCGTGCTGATTTGGCAAGGGCGATTGACGGCGCTGAGGCCGCACAAAAGAAATGGGCCGCGCAAACCGCAAAAGAACGCTGCAATATCCTGCGCAGCTGGTATAATTTGATGATGGAACATCAGTCTGATTTGGCAATGATCCTCACAGCTGAAATGGGCAAACCCCTTGCCGAAGCCATGGGAGAAATTGCCTATGGTGCATCCTTCGTTGAGTTTTTTGCCGAAGAAGCCAAGCGCAACTATGGTGAAACCATTCCAGGTCATCAGGCTGACAAAAGGATCACCGTCATAAAGCAGCCCATAGGCGTGGCAGCTTCGATCACGCCTTGGAATTTTCCAAATGCGATGATTACCCGCAAAGCGGCACCGGCTTTGGCCGCCGGCTGCGCATTCGTCGCCCGCCCCTCGGAATTGACCCCACTGTCGGCTTTGGCCCTCGGTGTTTTGGCGGAACGTGCGGGCTTGCCAGCGGGAATATTGCAAATTGTACCCTCCAATGACGCATCCGCTTCGGGCAAGGAATTTTGCGAAAATGCGAAAGTGCGCAAACTCACCTTCACCGGCTCTACTCGCGTTGGACGCATTCTCTTGGGCCAAGCGGCTGAGCAGGTGAAAAAATGTTCCATGGAGCTGGGCGGCAATGCACCCTTTATCGTCTTTGATGATGCAGATCTTGATGAAGCGGTCATCGGTGCCATGGCTTGTAAGTTCCGCAACAATGGTCAGACCTGTGTCTGTGCCAATCGGATTTATGTGCAAGCGGGCGTCTATGAAGAATTCACCAAACGCTTCAAAGTGGCGGTTGAAGCGATGAAAGTAGGTGATGGGTTTGCAGGTGCCGACCTTGGTCCGCTGATCTCCAAGCCAGCTCTGGCCAAGGTTCAGGATCATATCGCTGATGCGCTGTCCAAGGGCGCGGTCGTGGCGACCGGGGGAAAACCGCATGATCTGGGTGGCACCTTCTTTGAGCCGACTATCTTAACCGGTGTGACGCAAGACATGGCTGTAAGCAAAGAAGAGACATTCGGCCCCATGGCGCCTTTATTCAAATTTGAAAATGAAGATGATGTGATTGCCATGGCCAATGATACGATTTTCGGCCTGGCCGCCTATTTCTATGCCAAAGATTTGAGCCGCGTGTATAAGGTCGCCGAAGCGCTAGAATATGGCATTATCGGCGTAAATACAGGCATCATCTCGACTGAGGTCGCGCCCTTTGGCGGCGTTAAACAATCCGGTCTGGGCCGTGAGGGCAGCCATCATGGCATGGATGAATACCTTGAGCTAAAATATATCTGCATGTCGGTCTAGGAGCGCCACTTAAACGAAAAGGCAGGGACAGCCCTGCCTTTTTTGTTCAGCCCTTTGATCGTATCACGCCGGGCTGGCTTCTACCTGCAACGGGGATTTCGATTGAATTTGGATGCGCCGCGGTTTGAGTGCCTCCGGCACCTCACGGATCAATTCAATATGCAGCATGCCATCCTCATAACTGGCGCCAACCGCACGGACATGGTCGGCAAGATGAAACTGCCGCTCAAAGGCGCGTGTGGCAATGCCGCGATGCAAATAGGTTCTTTTATCTTCGGCTTTCGGCTTTTGAGCCGACACGTTTAAGGTGTTTTCCTTCACTTCAATTTCCAGATCCGCCTCTGAAAATCCAGCAGCCGCAATGGAAATGCGATACCCATCTTCTCCAGTTTTTTCGATATTATAGGGCGGGTAGCTCGATTGTCCGCCCTCATGGGTCGACACACGGTCGAGCAGGTCAGCAATTTGATCAAAGCCAATACTGGCACGGTAAAGCGGTGCAAAGTCAAACGAACGCATAGGAGTATCCTTTCAAAAGCGAGTCCAATTCGGCCACCCCATTTGGGCATGGCCATATAAGTTCCAGATCCCCATTCGGGCGATCTCCATTATAGGTGGGAAGCGGGACGGTACAGTTCAAGAGGCATCCGTGCATCGTATAGGAAAAACCGGAGGCCTGCGGATCTCGCAGGTAACTCACAAAGCAAGCGGCGATGAGGGCTATGTAATATATTCCGATGTCGGTCGAGGCGGGGGGCTTCAACTTGATCCACAGTCCATGCAGACAACGGCAAAGTTGTCTGTACCAGAAGTAGTCGCGCTGTTGATCAGCGTCTCGGCCATGCGCGCGGCGGGCAACTTTCACCATTGCAGGATATTTCAGATATGGGGGAAATGGCGCCCGACCTGCTTTCTGCTTTAAAGACTGCATTTATTCAACGTCAGTTCATTCGCTTTAACTACCAAGACGCACGCGGTCAGAAAACGCAACGTGAGGTTGAGCCCCAAGTTATGTTGATCTTACCTCCCTTATGGTACCTGGTCGGCTGGGATCCAGCGCGGGGTGACTTTCGCCATTTCAGAATGGACAGGATCGATGCGCTAGAGGCGTTGCCAGGCAATCACTTTCGCCGTCGTCATATCCCGTTCGAGGAAGATGTCTGTCCGTATAGCGAAATGCTCAATCGATCTGCAATGCTACGAACATAGTCATTCGTCGCGCCCGGATCAGGCCCCTGTTCGAGCCGTATAGGCGCGGCAGAGTTTTTCCGATAAGGACCTTACTGGTAATTAGGAAGACCCCAAGACGAAACACGAAAATAGTCTGGAACTCGGAACCAGTCTAAACGTCACATTGGCTAATCGGGACCCGTGATATGCCGCCCTCAAAAGATCAAGATGAGACGCTTTATTTCACGTCCAGAAACAACGCAAGATAGGCAGCCCCCTGCTCATGGCCGCAAAAAATTCGCGCCGCGGGACGCCAGGGTCACCAATTTTTCACCTGCCGCCGCGCCAAGAGAGATCGGCTCTCCGGCATGTGTGGATTTGGCAGAAATGACAGAGATTATCATTGGCGCGCCAAGGTCTAAGCGAAACACCGGTGCGCCAGAGGAGCCATAGTCCACCTCACAGCCAAATACTTGGGCCTTCTCTTTGCGCCCTAAGATGGTGCAACCTTGGTGCACCTTCGGTTCCTGACTGCGATCGTGAGCGTAAGATACCACCGCAACGCGCGCGCCACGAGTCGGCATCTGTGCGACTGAAAAGGGGATGATATCAGGATGGGTGATGGGTGTGCGCAACCGCAGGATGGCCAAATCACTCGCCACCCGCTTGAGCCCCTCTTGCTCGGTAAAGGAAAAATCTGGATGCACCTTCACTGCCGCGATCTTGCGATAGGATTCGGCCTGCCCATCCTGCCAGCCTGCGCGAAATTCTAGATCATCGGCGTCCACAGGGGCTCCGGATTGCGCATCATAGACGCAATGCGCGGCGGTCAAGACATGCATTTCTCCGATCAATGTCGCAGTGCAAAACCCGCCACCGGTCACATTCAGCCGCCCCACCGCCAGCCATTGCCTGTCCATATCTGTCGACGAGGCGGTATTTGCGACCATCACCCCCTGAAAGATACCGACAATAAGACACATCTGCTTTAAGAAATATTGCATCCTGCCTCTATCGCATCCTCAGCTCTTGTTGAAAAACCAATCCCCACCCGCTCTTGGCAGTTTTGTGACATTGGCGCTACATCACGCCTGAATATAACCTGAAAAGACTATATGCCGAACCCGGAGCACCAAAGAAATCTCCAATTTGCGCAAATACACCAATTACCGCAGGATTGGCACGTGACCGGCTGCCGGTTGGCCCGATAAGGCGCGCGGCTCAGGGCCACCCGTGGCCCAATCAAGCAATTCTACCGTATGCATAATCGGAATTGCCGTGCCACTGCCAATTTGCATCATACAGCCAAGATTTCCCGCCGAGATAACATCCGGGGTCTTGGCTTCCAGAGTTTCAATTTTACGCGCCTTGAGTTGACCAGAAATCTCGGGCTGCATCAAATTATAGGTGCCAGCAGAGCCACAGCACAGATGGCTGTTTTCCGGCTCTAAAACCTTATATCCTACGCGACGCAATAGGTCTTTTGGATAGGTCTTAATCTGCTGCCCATGTTGCAAAGAGCAGGCCGCATGATAGGCGACCCTCAGACCTTGGTCTGGTCGTTTTGGCAAGTCGAGCTCCATCAAGACTTCGCTCACATCACGCGCCAATTGCGCCACACGCGCCGCTTTTTCCTCCAACGGGTCGCCGGCAAACATATGTCCATAATCTTTCACAGTCGTGCCACAGCCTGACGTGTTGATCACCACCGCGTCCAATCCACGCGCTGAGTCTTCCGCAGCAAAGGCTTCGATATTCACCGCCGCGGTGCGATGGCTTTCGCCCACCTTGCCCATATGATGTGTGAGGGCGCCGCAACAACCTTGCTTGAGGACGACCACTTCCGCACCATGCCGGGTGAGGAGCCGAATGGTCGCGTCGTTGATATCGGTGTTCAAAGCCCGCTGCGCACAGCCTGTCATCAGAGCCACCCGCAGTTTCAACTGGCCCTGGGCTGGAAAAATTTGTGCGTCGTCATTGGGGCTGGGTGCAGGAATTTGCCTTGGCGCCATGTCGAGCATGGCTTTCAGCCGAGGATCGGGCATCAAATGACGCAAGGGTCGTGCAATTTTTGCGCCCAAGAGCGCCAGTCGAAAACGGTTTGGATAGGGCAAAACACGCGCCAGGACCCACCGCAACACACGATCCGGCGTGCTGCGCTGGTAGGTTTGCTCGATATAGGCCCGCGCATGATCTACCAGATGCATATAGTTCACACCCGAGGGGCATGTGGTCATACAGGCCAAACACGACAGGCAGCGATCAATATGTTTGACTGTCTTTTCATCCGGAGTCCGCTGATTTTCCAGCATGTCCTTAATGAGATAGATCCGGCCGCGTGGGCTGTCTAACTCATCACCCAGCACTTGATATGTGGGACAAGTCGCCGTGCAGAAGCCGCAATGAATACAGCTGCGCAGAATATCATTGGTCCGTTTGACCTGCGGATCTAAGAGCTGCGTTTCGGTGAAATGTGTTTGCATCAGCTCATTCGCTCCGGGTTCAAGATTCCGCGCGGATCAAATGTTTTGCGCAGAGATTGCGAGACGCGCTCAATTGCGCGTTCTGGCGGTTGGAAGTGGCACAGATCTTGATCGCGCAAAAGACCCGAAGTCATGAGTGTCGCATGGCCTCTCAGCTGGGCCACATGCCTCTGCAATGTTTGATGCAAGGCCAGCCCCGCCTGTACATCAGACATTTGTGCCGCCTCCAGCCCAAGCCAAATCAACCCGCCACCCCAATCCAATTGACAGTGAAACCCACGATCTTGTTGCAGGTTTTGCATCAGCTCAAGGACGCTCAAACTGTCGGTGGGACGCACTGAAATACGCCATACAGTGTCCAAATCTGCCCAAGCAGTCAGGTCTTTCACCTCAGCCCAAGGATCAACGACCGCATCAACCGCGCCAAATTTCGCTAAGCATTGGGTCAATTCAGACGCGCGGTATTGAACCGAGGTCTCAAATCCTTCGATCCGGATCAAACTGTCAAAGCCACCATTTTTCGCCTGCACGGTTGCAGCGCCACTGACATCAAATGGCGTACCCAGCGCCGCCGACATGGAGGCGACCGCATCCGCCCAGGTGGTGACATGAACTTTCAATGTGGTCTGGGTCTCGCTCACAGGCAGGACCTTCAACGCCACCTCAGTGAGAACCCCAAGCGTGCCCCAAGAGCCGGACATTAATTTCACCAGATCATAGCCGGTGACATTCTTCATCACCCGGCCACCATTGCTCAGCACTTGGCCAGTCCCATCGACAAACGTCACGCCCAGCGCAAAATCACGCGCCGCACCCACTTGAATGCGGCGCGGGCCCGAGACATTGGCAGCGATCACCCCTCCCAAGGTTGGTTGCCCAGATGTTCCCAAAATCGCACGGTGATCCATAGGCTCAAAGGCAAGCCGCTGTTTCTCCGCCGCCAAAACCGCCTCAATCTCCTCAATAGATGTACCCGTTTTCGCCACGAGGGTCATCGCGCCAGGTTCATAAAGGGTGATCCCCTGCATGCGACGGGTGCTGAGGGCTTGTGCCGGTGCGATGCGGCCAATTGGACGCGTCCCGCCCCCCATGATCCGCAATGGACCCGCAGCCTCTCGGAGCATGTCCGAAAGGGCCGCCTCATCTGCAGGGTAAAGCATATCACTCATGACGCCCGCCGCGATTGAGACACCGACAGGGGGAAGACCTTGGAAGGGTTTAGAAGCCAACCAGGGTCAAATACATCTTTGACCGCCATTTGGATCTCCAAATCTTCTGCACTGTATTGGGTCTCCATCAAATCGCGTTTTTCAATACCCACGCCGTGCTCACCTGTTAGACAGCCGCCCACTTCAACACAGAGTCGCAAGACATCTGCCCCCATTGATTCACAGAGCTCAAGATCGCCCTCTTTATTGGCGTTGAACATAATGAGCGGGTGCATATTGCCATCACCCGCATGGAACACATTGCCGACCCGCAACCCATACTGATCCGACAGCTCTTTGATCCGACGCAGAACTTCTGGCAGGGCAGAAACCGGAATGGTTCCATCCAAACACATATAGTCGGCAACTTGACCCACAGCACCAAAAGCGGATTTTCGGCCCAACCAAATCGCCGCGCTTTCGGCGGCAGATTGGCTTTGCCGCAGCTCTACCGGATTGTGTTTTTTTGCGATCCTGCTGATGCGGTCAAGTTGGTCTTGAATTTCTGCCTCGGATCCTTCGACCTCCACAATCAACAGCGCCTCGCAGTCCGGATATCCGGCCTTAGCGAAATTCTCACAAATTTCAATGATTGGGCGGTCCATAAATTCAATCGCAACAGGCAACACACCAGCTTTTATAATATCGGCCACACAGGCGCCTGCCACTTCATTACTGTCAAAAGCGATCATCACCGGGCGCGCACCCTCCGGTTTGGGTAAGATCCGCAATGTGGCCTCTGTAACCACGCCAAGCTGGCCCTCTGACCCACAGATCACACCGAGAATATCAAGCCCAGGGGCATCCAGGTAGCCGCCGCCGACCTCAATGATCTCACCATCCATCATCACCAGGGTCACGCCCATAAGATTGTTGGTCGTCACCCCATATTTCAAGCAATGCGCCCCACCGGAGTTCATCGCAATATTGCCCGCGATGGCGCAGGCCAACTGACTGGAGGGATCTGGAGCATAAAAGAAGTCTTCTTCTTCCACAGCGCCAGACACGCTGAGATTGGTTCGTCCGCTTTGCACCCGGATCAGGCGATTATCATAGTCCGTTTCCAGCACCTTATTCATTTTTGCAACGCCTAGGATCACACAGTCTGCAGTCGGCAATGCGCCCCCCGCCAAAGATGTTCCCGAACCCCGAGGCACAACCGGCACGCCTTCGCGGTGGCAAATCTTCAAAACATCTGAGACTTCCTGCGTGGTCGCAGGCAAGACTGCGATCATCGGTGGGCAGCGGTATGCGGTGAGCGCATCGCATTCATAAGCCCGAGTTTCCGAAGGGTCATCGATCACCGCATCATAGGGCAAAACAGCGCGCAAAGCCGCAGCAACCTTCGCCTTTTTCGACAGGATTTCCGCGTTTGGTTGTGGCATTTCCATATTTAACCCTCCAATTGGTAAATAAATATAACCAATTTTGGGGGATCGCAAGGGCAAAACCTCTGTTACACTGGCCCCATGATATTTGGCGTGATCCTCTCGCAACTCACCACTTTAGATCTCTTTGTCGTCGGATTTGGCCTGCTCGCAGCCTTTCTAATCGGCCATGTGATCGAAAACCCACCCAAGTCACGCGCTTCTGTCACCGCCTTAATGTCCTATTATCGACGCACTTGGATGCTGAATTTCGTCGATCGCGATCCGCGTATTTTTGATTCGCAAATGCTTGCATCACTGCGCCAGAGCACAGCGTTTTTCGGCTCTACAGCTTTGATCGCCATTGGTGGGCTTTTGGCAATTATGGGCACGCCAGACCGTCTGCTGGAGTTTACCCATGCCCTCACTCAATCGCAGGAAGCAACTGCGCTCAAATTGCAATTCAAATTGGCCTTTGCCGCTCTGTTTTTGGTGCATGCCTTTTTGAAATTTGTTTGGTCCAGTCGCCTATTTGGATATTGCGCCGTCTTGATGGCCGCTGTGCCGAATGATCCAAATCATCCCCAAGCGATACCACGCGCCATCATGGCTGGAGAGATCAATATTCGCGCAGCTCTAAGCTTTAACCGCGGGCTGCGCGCTATGTATTTTGCACTTGCATCTCTGGCCTGGCTAGCTGGCGCCCCTGTCTTGCTTGCAGCCTTTGTGATTACCCTTTGGATGCTCTGGAACCGTGAATTTTCCTCCCGGGCCAGCGCACTTTTGAAAACTGGGATCACGGAGACCGACAGGTCATTTACCCCAGCGCCCTTCGCGCAACCACCCGGTCAAAAGCCCCAGACCGGCAAAAATGAGATAGACCCAAGCGGGTAAGAATTGCCCGATCTCGACCCCCTGCACGACATAGGCCTCGCGCGAGACCAGCCCGATCCACCCGCGCCCATGGGACGGGCGTCCATTACGAATGTTGCGAAACTTTGGCAGACCCTGAGATAGGGCCAAAGCACCACCATTGGTTTTCGCCAAAATGGGCGCCATCACCCGATCGGTCGCAATGGTCTGAACAAACTCCCGCGGCGCTGCTGGACCCAGCGCGGCCACGATTTCCAAATCCCCAGAGCCCAAACGATAAAGTCCTAAATCTTCACTGACAATTTCTGCCTCATACCGACCAGGTGCCACGGGTTGCAAAGCTATGGTTAGCTGCTTGCCGTTTGGCTTTGTAATTTCAAGTGGCGCAAGCGGACCCTCCGTCAAGCTGCGCCGCGTCACCAGCAGCCCGCTCTCCATTGGTTGCGCCAGAAGCGCCTCCTCTTCAAGGTCCGGCTCTTTCATCGACCAATGGGCCACGCGGCGCAGCAATTCCGCCTGTGGCCCGCCCCCTTCATAGCCACGATCCCAAAGCCACGCATGATCCGAGGCCAAAAGCGCAACTCGCCCTTCACCAACGCGGTCCACAATCAGCAAAGGCGACTCGCCGCGTCCCGTCATCAGCACCTGACCTGAGGTCGTCTCAACCTCAATCTGCCGCAACCAGCGCCCCCAGCCTGTATCTGGCGCAAAACGCTCTAGGCTCTCACTGACCGGATGTTTGAGACCAAATTCTGTCACGTTTGGCATGATCGGTTCCTCAAAAACCCGAGAGGTCGGGCGGCCGGGCAGTATGGCTCCAAGTGGCGATCGATAAAGACTATTGGCCCCCGCATAGTCAGGTCCGGCCGTCACCAAAACAGCGCCACCTTGGCGGACGTAATTGGCAATTGACTCGAAATACTCCGTTGGCAACAAGCCACGGCGTTTGTAACGATCAAAAACAATCAGATCGAATTCGCCAATTTTCTCGAGAAATAATTCACGGGTTGGGAAGGCAATTAAAGACAATTCCGCCACCGGCACCCCATCTCGCTTTTCCGGTGGGCGCAAAATGGTGAAATGCACCAAATCGACATTACTGTCCGACTTTAAAAGATTGCGCCATGTGCGCTCGCCCGGATGCGGCACCCCCGAGACCAGCAAAACACGAAGCCGGTCGCGCAGTGCATTGATCTGCACAACCGCCGCATTGTTGCGATCGGTCAACTCACCGCTCCTATCTGGCGTAGAAAACTGCAAAATATTTATGCCGCCATGGCCCAGTGACACATCCACCTCGACTTCGCGGTTCACTGGAATTTGATATCGCTGCTCTGGTCCACCATCCACCGACAGGATGAGATCTGCGAAAGCCGCTTGTGGCGCGGCCCCTTGATCCTCGACCAAAAGCGTCAGGGTGATAGGTTCGCCCAAAATCGCAAAACCTGGTGCATTTTTAACCACGAGTCGACGATCCCAATCGCGCGGTTGACCCGTGAGCAACAAATGCAGAGGGGCCGGCAGCTTTGGGGCAAACTCCGTATCGTGAATCTGCCCATCTGAGATCACAATCGCTCCAGCAATGCGGTCACGCGCGGTTTCAGATAGGGCCTGCGCCAAAGCGGACATGACTTCCGAGCCACCTGGCCCCGCTGCATCTTCCACCTCCACCAGTCGCATCTCTGTCCCGGGCCGATCCGCAAGCTGCTGGGTGACATGCGCCAAAGCCGCCTGCGTTTGCGCTGCGCGATCCGACAGCATCTGACTCGAAGAGCGGTCTACAACCACGATGACAATATCCGCTTTCGCTTGGCGCTCTTCGGTTTTCAGGGATGGATTGAGCAATGCCAAAAACACACAGACCACAGCAAAGCCGCGATAGGGCCAGCCAGTCAGTCGCCGAAATACCGCAAATACCAAAACTGCGAGCACAACCAGCGCCAAAGCTCCCATCAGCCAGAATGGTAGAAGCGGATCAAAAATCACTGCATCCAGCCTCATTCGCCCAACCTCCGAAGAAGTTCAGGGACATGGACTTGGTCGGATTTATAGTTGCCCGTCAAAACATGCATGATCAGATTGACCCCAAACCGAAGGGCAATCTCGCGCTGCCGCTCTCCAGCCCGGCCACGACCCACAGGCAAAAGAGGCGCTTCGGCTTCATCCACGGCCCATGCAGCCGCCCAATCATTGCCGCCAATTACAACTGGGGTGACCCCATCATTGAGGTTGCGAAACGGCATGCCTTCCACTTGCACACTTGCGTTTTGTGGCGCTTCTACCCAAATTTCCCGACTCGCGTACCGGCCTGGGAAATCTTGAAGCAGATAAAAACTGCGCGTCAGCACATGATCCGGCACGATCGGCGCCAAAGGTGGCAAATTCAGCCCCGCAGCCAGTTGTTGCAGCACACGGCCTTCCTTAGTCGTCTGGCCAACCCGCGCAATGTCACCATCCCTTGTATCAAATAAGATCATCCCGCCGCCTTTGAGGTAGCGGTTCAATTTGCGCAGCTCCTCAGAAGACAAAGGCTGCTGCCCCAAGGTGATCGGCCAATAGAGAAACGGAAAGAACGACAATTCATCACGCGCCAGAGACAACCCCATTGGCGCGGCCGGCTCGATGGAGGTGCGCTGAAAAAGCGCCTGTGACAACCCAAGCAAACCGGCGCGGGAAATCTCATCCTGCCGTGCATCCTGAGTTTCAATATAAGCCAAAACCACAGCACGACTGGCGGCTATCGCTTGGGCCGGCGGCGTTTGTGCTGATGCGCTCTCGGGAGAAATATTTATGAGAAGCGCTCCAAAGATTGCCCCTAAGACATCACCACGCAGCCGGCCAGATATCCACAGCGCTGCCATAACATCTGCGGCCAGCAAACCCAAAGCCAACGCCAAAAACCAAGCGCCCAGACGATGCGAGCGCGGTTGATTTTGCCCCAACAGCCGCACCTCGTCCGGCCAAAGCGCTGGCGAAAATTGGCTATCGTCTGAGAGGATATTGCGCGCCCAACGGCGGTCATTTCCTTGATACAGGCCGGCGGGGGTCTGTGGAGAGATCGCTGCCAGTGCCAACTCAGCGCCTGCAATACCGGCACGATCATCAACCTGCATCAATTTACCGGCGCCATCTAACTGCTCGACCAATTGCCAGGTGCTGCCCGCTAAAGAATCCGGTTCGAAATTTGCAGCATTCCCGACAACGGACAAACGCTCCAACATGGCGACAAAGAGCCCTGAAATCGGTAAGTTTGACCATTCTGTATTGGCAGTCACGTGAAATAAAACGACCTGCCCTTGCCCAAGCTGCCTTCGGGTCACCAATGGGGTGCCATCGCTCAGGCGCGCGATCACATGGGGCGCCAAATCCGGCCCGGGCTCGGCCAATACCTGCGCCGTGACCGTGACCTCATCCGGCGTCGGCAAACCATAAAACGGCGTATCAACCTCAAAGCTCTGTAGGGTTTTCGGAGCGCCCCAAGACATGGCCCCGCCCACCGTTCGCCCACCAGCCCGCAGTTTGACCGGTAACAGCGGATCACGCGCTTGCGCCTCAAATTGAGCGGCTGCCAAACGCGGTCCGGCAAAGCGCACCAAGGTGCCCCCCTCAGCCACCCAATCCACCAGGGCCTCTTTCGAGGCAATCTTGGCGACATCCGCTAAAATAATCGCATCAGGATTGGCCAAAACCACGTCATCTAATGTACCTTCGATCCACTCTGCAACAGGAGACAAAGCTTGGGTCAAATAGTGATCAGGGGCAAAAAGGATCAGACTTTCACGATCGGATGTCTCCCCGGTCAGAATAGCAATTTCTGGACGTCGAATGCGATCATCGGTCAAACGCACCGCTGCCGCAGATTTATGGGTCACAACTGCAAGCCGCGAAATTCGGTTGCGCATCTCCAAGGGCAAGTCCACTGCTGTGGTCGCACGCAACGCCTGCGCTGCAAATTTTATATCAGCTCTTTGCAAACGGCGTTCCACGCCAGAGGGATCCAACCCGAGGATATCAACCTCAACCACCTGCGCCTGTCCGGCGGTCATCCGCACAGCCGCAATCTCTATCCCCTGTGCCGTAGTACGCAGCGGCAGCAGACCTAGGGGGCTGCTGCGGCTCATCGCGACCTCTACCGATCCATGGCGCAGCAATTCTCGGGCCAATTGGGTCCGGCCAGACCAATCGAGCGGTGAGGCCAGCCAATGGGTGTCAAAATCACCCAAAGGCTCAAACTGGCCTTGCCAGTTCTCCTTCGGCAACCAAGCGTTCGGCTCAGCAGCCTTAATGGCCGGAGCCACTTCCGAAGCTGCCGAAAACACCAGATCATCCAGTGACGCCGTGAGCTGCAAAAACGCCACGGGACGCCCTTGGTTGCGCGACTGCTGCACCACCTCCAGTGCCTTGCGTTGCTGCGCCGCCCAATCGCTGGCATCTGCCCAGCTTCCCTCGAGGATCACAAGAAGCTTTGACAGGCTTTGCCCCTTCGGTGCCGGGTTCACAATTGGACCGGCCAGGCCTACAATTAAACAGGCCATCACTAAGGCCCGCAACAGTAAAAGCCACCACGGGGTTTTATCCGACTGGACGTCCTCATCCTTCAACCCCAATAGCAGTGCCACGCCGGGAAAAACCCGTCGAATTGGTGCTGGCGGTACAGCCCGAAGCAGGATCCACAACAGCGGCAGGGCTAGAAGCCCCAAAAGCAACCAAGGCGCCGCAAACCCGATCGTAGAAAACAGCGTCATCGGCGGCCTTCCAAGGCCTGATAGAGATCCAACAAGGCGCCGCTTGCCGCTTGATCTGTACTGTGCATTAAAAATTGCCAGCTCAGGCTCTGCGCCAAATTTTCAAGCTGCGCCTTGCGCTCTTCTAAAGCCTCAAAATATGAGCTGCGAAGATCATCGGCCTTCTGGCTCTCATGGCGCAAACTGCCGGCCATGCTCTCAAATAGGGTGCGCCCTTGAAAGGGAAAGTGAAGCTCTTGAGGATCTAACACCATCAGCAACACACCCTGCACTTGTTGACCGGCGGCCCGTCTCACCATTTCACGGAGCGCTGCCAAATCACCGAAAAAATCAGAGGCCAAAACCGCCAAACTATTCGGCATCAAACCCTCAATATTCGGTCTGCCAAAATCACGCGACGCAGGGCGCGCCATAGCCTGTGCAAGGGCAGAAATCTGCGCACGGCCGGTTTGCGGCGGCAATACCCCATCACTGGTGCCGACGCGCTCACCAGCCTGATTGAGGAGAATTGCCAGAGCTAAAGCGATGATCGCAGCCCTGTGCAGCTTACTTTCTTGCTGACTAGAGAATTGCATCGCGGCAGAATTATCGACCCAAAATTGCACCGCCTGCGCCGCCTGCCACTCGTTTTCGCGCACAAATTGCTCATCTGCGCGCGCAGATCTCCGCCAGTCGATCGCGCGCAATGCATCGCCGGCCTGTGCGGCGCGGTACTGCCAAAAGACATCCCCCGGCCCAGCGCGCCGCCGGCCGTGCCCGCCCAATGAAAAATTTTGAGCAAGCCTCTGCGCCTCTGCCAAGAGCTGTGGCCAATCAGACGTCAGTTCTAAGGCCGCGTTTAAGGGCAAGTTTGGATTCAAGTCTCCGCCTTCTTTTCTAAGATCATCTGGGTGACAGCTCCAATCAGCTCAAGCTGAGTGATGCCGCCTGCCCGAGCGCCGAATCCCAATGCCATACGGTGATTGAGCACCGCAGGCGCAAGATCAGAGACATCTAGAGCTGAGGGTGCATAGGCCCCGCGCAACAAAGCACGCGCGCGCACAGCCAGCATTAAAGCCTGCGCCGCACGCGGCCCCGGCCCCCAGCGCATGTTCTCCCGAACCTGCGCCGGCGCTGTTAGATCTTCCGGTCGGAATGCGCGCACCAGATCCAAGATCAATTCCACAATCGCCTCGCCCACCGGCATGCGGCGGATCAAGGCCTGCGCCGCCAGCAGCTGACCCGGATCAAAGACCGCAGACACCTCCGCCTCCTGCGCGCCTGTGGTCGCCAAAAGAATGTCTCGCTCCGTTGATCTGTCCGGGTAAGGCACTTGGATTTCCAACAAAAACCGATCGAGTTGCGCCTCAGGCAAAGGATAGGTTCCTTCCTGTTCAATCGGGTTTTGAGTTGCCAGCACATGAAAGGGCACACCCAGCGGCCGATCTTGCCCCGCAACCGTCACCGATTTTTCCTGCATGGCTTGAAGCAGCGCCGATTGCGTGCGCGGACTGGCGCGGTTAATTTCATCAGCCATCAACAATTGACAAAACACTGGCCCCTGGACAAAACGAAATTGCCGCGTGCCATCGGATGCGGTCTCTAGGACCTCTGAGCCCAATATATCAGCAGGCATTAGATCGGGGGTGAATTGCACCCGATTGCCGCGCAGTCCCATAACTGTGGACAGCGCCTCAACCAAGCGGGTTTTCCCAACCCCTGGCAGGCCCACCAAAACCCCATGCCCGCCACATAGTAATGTTATGAGCACCAAATCCACCACCCGCTCCTGTCCAATGAAAACCCCGCGGATCATCTCTCGGGCCTCTGTCAGCCTGTGCCCTAGATCTTGAATTTGTGGAACAAGCGTTTCAGCCTGGGTCATAAGATTGCCTCGCAATAATTTCTATGTGGTATATATCTAGCCTAGCTTAAGAAAAAGAGATGACAACTGATATGAGCGGACAAAATATTGTGACCCCATCGGCGGAAAACATCGCCGCCAGCGTCTCAGCCGCAACCCGGGGCAAAGGCTTGCCGCCAGTGCACCTTTGGAACCCGCCATTTTGCGGTGACCTAGACATCCGAGTTGCCCGGGATGGCACCTGGTTCTACCTTGGTACGCCCATTGGTCGACCAGCGCTTGTGAAGCTGTTTTCATCGATTTTGAAAAGAGAGGCGGGGAAATATTACCTCGTGACCCCAGTTGAAAAAGTGGGCATTCAAGTGGATGACGCCCCCTTTGTTGCCGTGGATGTGGATCATCGCGACGGCGATTTGCATTTCACCACACAGGTCGGCGACACAATGATCGCTGGCCCTAATCACCCGATCCGCGTGGAGCGCGATGCCAAAACCGGCGAGCCCTCCCCCTATGTTCTGGTGCGCAGCAATCTCGAAGCCTTAATTGATCGCAAGAGCTTCTATCGCTTGGTCGACCTAGGCTCGCATGACACATGGGGGGGTGAGAGCTGGTTCGGGCTGCGGTCGCAATCCACATTCTTCCCGATAATCCCGTCGCGGGAGTTAAATAATTAATATAAAAAATATTTCTCTGTCAGACTGTCAATTTCTTGTACTCCCCTGGCATGAGATCCTCCAAACGCCAATCGCCAATTTGCGCGCGGATGAGGCGTAGGCAGGGGTGCCCTACGGCTGCGGTCATGCGGCGAATTTGGCGATTTTTGCCCTCGCGTATGACCATCTCTATCCAGCTGTCCGGCACCGATTTGCGCACCCGAATAGGCGGATTGCGTGGCCAGAGGCCCATCGGCTCTTCTATCAGTCGCGCTTTGGCCGCTTGAGTGACACCATCTTTCAAACGCACCCCGCGCCGTAGGCTTTGCAAGGCGTCTTCTTGCGGCGCGCCCTCAACCTGTACCCAATAGGTTTTTGCCATTTTGTGTTTTGGATCGGCAATCTGGGCCTGCAATTTACCGTCATCGGTTAAGAGCAACAGACCCTCGCTGTCCCGATCCAATCGACCAGCAGGGTAGACATGCGAAACCGGGACATAGTGCGATAGAGTCTCACGCCCACTGGCCTCGAGGCTTCGATCGGTGAATTGTGACAAGACATTGAACGGCTTGTTGAACAGGATCAGCACCTGAGCGCCTGTTCCAAATCGGCGCATAGATCCTGCGCATCCTCAATACCGATAGATAAGCGCAGGAGCTGTTCAGGAATGCCCGTACCAGGTTCAATCGTGTGCCTATGTTCCACAAGGCTTTCCACCCCGCCCAAAGAAGTGGCGCGGTGAAATAAATTCAATCGACCTGCGACCCGAAGAGCATCCGTAGCTCCACCCTTCACGCAAAAAGACAAGAGCGAGCCAAACCCACCTGTCATTTGTCGCTTGGCCACCTTATGCCCTTCGAAATTGAGCAGGCCAGGATAAAATACGCGCTCCACTGCGTCGTGGCTTTGCAAAAATTCTGCCACAGCCTGGGCATTTTGGGACATGCGCTCGACGCGCAAAGGCAGAGTGCGGATCGAACGAATAAGCAACCAAGCCTCAAAACTGCCGATCACCGCGCCCGCATCATGACGATCTATGGCGATCGCTTGCCAATGCGGATCGGCAGGTACATTGGTCGCCAAAACTCCGGCCAAGACATCCGAATGGCCATTGATCCCTTTGGTCGCCGAATGCATGACAATATCCGCCCCAAAATCCAAGGCGCGGGTCAAAATTGGGGTTGCGGCCGTGGCATCAACCACCAATCGCCCGCCCGCCGCATGGGTGGCCTCGGCGACGCGCGTGATATCTGTTGTCCGCAGCCATGGGTTTGAAGGCGTCTCAACAAACACTAAATCCGGCTGGTGATGCACGCAGACACTTTGCGCCTGCCCAATATCGCTCAAATCCGCCTCAATCAGCGTCACAGACCGGCGGGCACAAAACTCCCGCAACCACTTCGTTGTGCCCCAATAAATCTGCGACTGCACCAAGACTGTCGCACCACTTGGCACAGCACGAAACACCGCCGCAATCGCGGCCATACCATTGGGAAACAATAATGCGGCCTCGGCGTTATCAAGCTGCGCCAAAAGTGCTTCGGCAATACGGCCCACATCGTTGTCATCACGGGCATAGATATTACCTGTGGGATGCAGCTGATAGCTGCGGTCCCTTGCGAAGGTGGTACTGGGCTGAATGGGCGGGACCACCCCGCCGCTGGCCGCGTCAATATAACCGCCCGCCTGTGCCGCAATGGTCGCTACTGATAGGCCGCGTTTCGCCATAAATTTCCTCCTTTTGCCTCAAACTCTAATGCGCGACGGCCCAGTTTGGCCCAGATCCGGCTTCAACAATCAAAGGCACATCCAGCTTGACCACGGGCAAGCTGGCCCGTTCCATCACTTGCTTAGCAACGTCGATAAGCTCCTGGACAGCACAATCTTCAACTTCAAACAGCAATTCGTCGTGTACTTGCAACAACATTTTGGCCGGTAGATGCGCAATCGCCTCGGGCATGCGCACCATCGCACGGCGGATGACATCTGCCGCAGTGCCTTGGATCGGCGCATTGATTGCGGCGCGTTTGGCAAAACCAGCATGCGGGCCTTTGGCGCCAATTTCCGGCGTATGAATGCGGCGCCCAAACAACGTTTGCACATAGCCGTGCTCTTTGGCGAAAGCTACGGTCTCGTCCATATAGGTCCGAATGCCCGGGAAACGTTCAAAATAGGTATCGATGAACGCCTGAGCCTCTGCCCGCGGAATGCGCAGATTGCGCGCAAGGCCAAAGCCAGAAATACCATAGATCACCCCAAAATTAATAGCTTTTGCTCTGCGGCGCACATCAGATGTCATCTGATCAAGCGGCACATCAAACATCTGACTTGCTGTCAGCGCGTGAATATCAATCCCATCGGCAAAGGCCTGTTTCAGACTTGAAATATCGGCAATATGGGCCAGGATGCGCAGCTCGATTTGTGAATAATCGAGGGCAACCAATGTTTTGCCTGCCTCCGCCACAAAAGCCTCGCGAATTTTGCGGCCTTCTTCTGTCCGAATGGGGATATTTTGCAAATTGGGATCAGTTGAGGCCAAACGCCCGGTGCTTGCGCCCGCGATCGAATAAGATGTGTGCACGCGGCCAGTCTCAGGATGAATATGGTCTTGCAGCGCGTCGGTATAGGTGGACTTCAGCTTGCTCAATTGACGCCAGTCTAAAACCCGCCCGGGCAATTCATGTTCCGTCGCTAAATCTTCTAACACATCGACCCCGGTGGCATAGGCGCCGGTTTTGCCCTTCTTGCCGCCCGGGAGCGCCAGTTCATCAAAGAGCACTTCGCCAAGCTGCTTAGGGGATCCGACATTAAAGCTCCGCCCTGCCATCTGGTGAATTTCAGCCTCAAGACCCGCCATCTTTTGTGCGAAACCATTTGACATACGGCTCAAGACATCTCGGTCCACTTTGATCCCCTTCATCTCCATATCCACCAGTACCGGCACGAGAGGGCGCTCAAGGCTTTCATAGACCGATGTCACCCGATTAAGATGCAAACGCGGTTTGAGATAGTGCCAGAGGCGCAGGGTGATATCGGCATCTTCTGCCGCGTAGCGGCTGGCCTCATCAATTGAAACGCGATCAAAGGTTATCGCGGACTTCCCACTGCCCAGAAGTGTTTTGATCGAGATCGGCGCATGATCGAGATAACGCGCGCTCAAGAGATCCATCCCATGATTGTGCAAGCCACCATTTTGTGCGTAGCTCATCAACATTGTGTCATCGATCGGCGCCACTTGAATGCCCACTCGCGCCAAAATCTTGGCGTCATATTTCATATTCTGACCGATTTTCAGAATGGTGGAATCTTCCAGCATCGGTTTGAGCATGGCCAAACCCGTGTCGTGATCCATCTGGCCCTCGGCCAAAGCATCCGTGCCAAAAAGATCATCAGATTGACCCGCGCGATGCGTGAGCGGCAAATAGGCCGCCTCACCGGCCTCAACACATAATGAGACCCCGACCAAATCCGCGCGCATTTCATTCAAACCGGTCGTTTCCGTATCCACGGCTACATAGCCGCGGGCATAAATGCGATCAATCCAAGCTTGCAGAGCCACCGCGTCTCGAATGGTCTCATATTTGCTTGCATCAAAGGCCACCGCAGCCGGGGCCTCAATCGCTGCCTGCTGCACTTCTGGCTCGGCAATAGTTGGGGCTTCAACCCCCAGCTTTTCAGACAACCTTTTGCTGAGGGTGCGAAATTCCATCTCTGCAACAAAGGCCATAAGTTCCCTTGGGTCTGGATCTCGCACCTCCAGGTCTTCGATAGAGAAATCCAGCTCCATGTTGCAATCCAACTGAACCAACTGTTTGGACAGTTCAATCTGCGGCCGATTGTCCATCAGACTTTCGCGGCGCTTGGGCTGTTTGATCTCGCCAGCGCGGTCCAGAAGCTCTTCCAAAGAGCCATATTCGTTGATCAGCAAAGCTGCGGTTTTAATGCCAATGCCGGGCGCTCCGGGCACGTTGTCAACGCTGTCGCCTGCCAAAGCTTGTACATCAACCACACGCTCCGGGGCGACACCAAATTTCTCAACAACACCGTCGCGATCAATCACCTTGTTTTTCATAGCATCCAGCATCACAACACCGCCACCGACCAACTGCATCAAATCCTTGTCAGAGCTGATAATGGTACACGCGCCCCCCGCTTCACGGGCGCGGCATGCCAAAGTTGCGATGATGTCATCCGCTTCAAACCCTTCGACCTCTTTACATGCCACATTGAAAGCCCGTGTTGCGGCGCGGGTGAGCGGAAATTGTGGGATCAAATCTTCCGGCGTGGCAG
>Ga0209632_10000955_pt1 | contig 29921 bp, 26 predicted proteins | sample COG_10_FD_184754 | JGI IMG/M metagenome (GOLD analysis project Ga0209632, IMG submission 184754) | Pelagic Microbial community sample from North Sea - COGITO 998_met_10 (SPAdes) (version 2) | ecosystem: Environmental > Aquatic > Marine > Neritic zone/Coastal water | place: Helgoland, sampling... | reverse complement strand
CTTTCTATTGTAAAAAAACAATTGTAGAATAAATTGAAAAAACAATATAAAGAATGACGTCGTAATTTAATGAATTGTTAATTAATTGATTTACAATAATAATGGGTGATTTAATTAATTGTTAATTAATTGATTTACAATAATAATGGGTGATTTAATTAATTGTTAATGAATTGATTTACAAATGTATATTAATTTAATAATGAAAAAATAATTGGTAATTAATTGATTTAATAATTTATTCTTCTTCTAATGTAAATCCTCCAACAATTTCATATATTGTATCGTCCAATACCCAATCATATTCTTCTTCTAATACACTTTCATCATAAACAATCTCGTCCTCTTCGTCTTCATAAACAACTTTATATATTTCCTTTTTTTCTTCTTCTGAATACTTATTAATATCTATAATTTCAGTAATTCTTTCACAGCCATCAGTAGTTGAAATAAATTCCCCACAATGGTCATTTATAATAATATCTTCTGTTTTTAATAATTCTTCTTTTTCTTTTTTATAAATATCAATATTAAATTCACCCCAACGCCATACAATAGTGATTTTTAAAATAACCTTTTTGCCACAAATATTATTTTCCCAATATTCATGTGAATAAGTGGATTTTTTATATGAAGGGGAAACGGTATATGTAGTAAGTTCAGAATCCATAGTAAAATTAAATTAGTTGCATATAAAACAAATAATTTAATCAATATCAATTTTAATTATAAAAGTATAATGTATAAACGCACTATGACATTATTAACATTAAATAATTTTTTAAAAAAGTTTGAAAAATCTCCAGCAGATACACAAACAATAAAGGAATTTATAAAAGATGCAACAGTAGTAGTAGGTAATAATAAACATAAATTACTCGAATACATAAAAGCGAAATCAATTAATATGGAAGATATAAATTTGTTATTAGAGAACATTAAGAATAGAAAGGAATATTTAACACGATTTTATAATATGTCTTTAAGAGTAAATGCAGAAAATAGTAAAATAGATGGAAATATAGAGCCAATGAATGGAGAACATATGGATAATAATACAGGAGTAATATACAAAAATATAATAAGAAATATTCATTATCAAGATATATTGCAGAACACATCATCAGGTTTAGAGAACACACCGACATTTATGAACATTTTGAATGATTTATATAAAAAAAATGTGATAGATTATAAAATATTAACACCAAGTTCTCTATTTTATATGAAAAATAGACGATTAGGAAGTGTGTTCTCATCTTATTATTTTAGAGCTTCCATAATGAACCCATATTTAGTATATTCATTAAATAAGACAGTATTAAAAGGAAGACGTATATTTACACCTACATTAGGTTGGTCATCATATGCATTTGGATTTTTGGAGTGTCCAGAAGTGAAGGAATATGTAGGAACAGATGTTATAAAAAAGGTATGCGATAAAACGGAGAAATTGGGATTAATGTATAAAGCAGAAATGAAGATATATTGTCAACCATCGGAAGATTTATATAAATCAAAGCGATTTTTAAATAAATATCGAGAACATTTTGATGTTGTATTTTTTAGTCCACCATATTACAGATTAGAATTATATAATAGTGGAGAACAAAGTACCACACGTTATAAAACATATAAAGAATGGTTAGAAAAGTATTGGGAACAAACAATATTGTTAGCAAATGAGGTATTAATGAAGAAAGGGAAATTATGTTATATATTATCAGGCTATGGTTCTCAAAATGTAAAAGAAGAATATGATTTATTGCATGATATGAATACAATAACAAAAAAATATTTTAAGTTAGTGTTGCAAATACCAATGTTAAATAAGAATGTTCATTCAACAAAACATCGTGAAACAGGAGAACAGATTATGATTTTCAGTAAAACCTGATTATTTCCAACTACCAAAACAACAATGTTTACCAAAAATGCCGAAATTATTAGATATAAATGGATAGGTTCTCAATAGTGATATAGAATTTCTATTTTCAGTATCAATATAAGTTTGTGTAACTAAAATAGGACCAGTAGTGCAATATACAAAAACTTGTTCAGGAGAATCTCCGTTAGTAGATTGTGCTAATGCAATATCTTCTTCAGAAAGGCGTCGATTAACAATATTATCAATAATTTGTTTAAGAAAAGGGTGTTTTGCAGGTGAATAAAATGCATAATTACCCACTAAATTATGAAAATCCTGATTAATAAATATAGTATCAGTAATGTTCTCGAGTTCTATGGGAAATTTACAAATATTGGGTTCATTCATAATTTCATCAATATTATTTTGCAATAAAACATCAAGGTCTAAATAGACTCCACCAAATTTATAAATAGCTAAATAGCGAAAGAAATCTATTTTTTGTATTTTATGTGAGAAATTATTGTATGTATTTTGATATATAATAGGTTGTTCTCCCATAAATGATTCAATGTCTTCGTCAGTAAAAAATAAATAATTCCAATTTTTCCCGTATTTAAAAACACTTTCAATGCATGGTTTAAATTGGATAGGCAGTTCTTTATCTTTCCATGTTTGTATTATATTCATTTATAATACAAATTTATAATATAATATAGATAAAAACTAATTAGTTCTCCATACTTTGAATAATTTCGTCGGGATATTCCATATCTTTTAATACACGAATGCCACCTTTAATTTTGGATATACCTTTAACAAGTTTATATTTATAATTAAATGTTCCATTGTCATTAATCGAAACATCCATTTTGTTATTAGTTATAAGTGCAGATTTATTAAACTTTTTACAAATTTCTTTATAATGAGTGGTAAGTATAAAACGAACATTAGAGAACTTTTGTAAATATTTTAAGAAAGCACTACCAGATTTGACAGCTTCGTCGGGATTAGTTCCAGAATAAAGTTCATCAAAAATGCAAAAATGTCTGTCATTCGTATTTTCATTAATGATATCAATAATGTCTTTACATCTTCTTGATTCAGCTTGGAATAGACTATCTCTTCCAGAAGTATCTGGAATATTTAAGTAGGAGTGAATATGACTATATGGTGTAATAGTGGCAGATTCATAGAAACCACACCCAGTTTGTTGTGAAAAAATGAGGTTAATAAGTGAAGATTTAATTATAGTGGTTTTACCAGCTTTATTCGGAGCAGAAATAATCATATTTTTGCCTAAATCAGTATCATTACAAATAGGTTTTGTATGGGTAATAGCAGGGTAATATTGTTGCTTAAATGAACAATCATTATTATTGGTAAATGTTGCAAATGAAATCACGCCATCGGAAATGTGAGAATTAAGTTGACAAAGATTATTTAAATATCCATGAAATCCAACAGAAAAACGTAGCGTGTTCTCGAATTCTTTATTATCATGAATAATATAATAAGATTTAAGCATGTATCCAATATTCATGAACTTATTAAATGATAATTTAAATGAGTCAATATTATCCAATTGAATTTTTAATTCATATAAAGAATTAATATTTTGGAATAAGTTCTCATTAAAGCGTGTGTAAGTCTGATAATTTTGAGTGATTTGCATGAATTTTTCCATGGAGTTGATAGAATGATTCGTATATTCTTTCAGATATTCAAGGTCTTTATTAATATTAATAATATTAGCATAGAACCGACGACAAGTGGTAATATTTTGATATATTTGGAAAATATATAATCCAATGGTAAAACAAATATAAATCATTTTTTCCCAGTTAATATTGGAAGAATTAAAAAGCATTTTTCCAATGAAATGATTTTTTGCAACAAGTTTAAGGGTTTCTACATAAATATCACTCGTAATAGATACACCTTGAATTTTGAGTATAATAAAGGGAAATAGAAGTAATAAAAAAGGTAGTAAAAAGCTAATAACAGGTGATAATATATGAATACACGATAAAATTTGTAAAAAAGAAGACGAATAATTTAAGTGTTTAAGCATATCCCAGTCAAGATAATTATATTTTTCACAAAACATATTATTTTGTTTGGTGTTTTTCCAAATAGTTAACATTTCTTCAGGGTCAACGTTAGACCTAATGTTTTGTTTATATAAATTCATATTCTGAATAATTTTTTGTGAATCTTTGAGAAAATGAGTGTTTGTAGTATATTTATTATTCCATGCAGAAAGTAATTGTTTTGCAAATACATTGGTAGGGTTAAATAGATGTTCATACATATTTTTATCGTCAGGTTCAGGGGTAAGAATTAATTCAAGGTCATTGGAAACATGTGTGGGTAAAGTTTTAATATCATTATTGTCTAAATATTCAATGGGTAATTTAAATGTAGTATCGATAATAACATCATTAATAGTATTATCTGCCGAATTATTCATAGAAATGTCTTGATTAGGCGATAAATAATTTTTGATAGATGAAATGATATTCATAGATATAATTTCATCATAAGAATAATTTATTATTTAAACGAAAAAACGTTTAATTAGAGAATTCATTAATAGTAATCTGATAGTATTTTTCAATTTTTTGCATGGTATAAATATCACGCTTGGAAATAAAATTAATAGCAGTGCCTTTTCGACCCCACCTGCCACCTCTTCCAATACGATGTAAATATGTATGAACATTATTAGGAACGTCGAAATTAATAACAACATTAACTTGTTGAATGTCAATACCTCTGGCAGTAATATTTGAAGAAATCATAACATTATATTTCATAGTGCGGAAGTCAGTAAGAACTTCATCGCGTTGTGATTTAGTAAGGGAACTATGTATACAGCAAACGGGAAATCCATCTTTATGTAAAGCAGAAGTAAGGTCAATGACACGTTTAACATCATTAACAAAAATTATACATTGTGCAACTGAAATTTTGTTAAATATGTTTTTAATCCAACCATACTTATCTTCATCATTCATAGTGGCAATATAAAATTGTTCAATTCCTTCTAAAGAAAGTTCTTCAGCTTTCATAATAATTTTATGCGGATTAATCATAAATTTATCAGATAATTCAATAATATCATTAGGCATAGTAGCACTAAATATAGCGACTTGTACAGATTCATTAAAATATTGAAAAATAGTATGAATTTGGTCTTTGAATCCTACAGATAACATTTCATCTGCTTCATCTAACATAAATAATTTAACAGTATAAATATTTAATTTGCGGCGTTTAATCATATCGAAAATGCGCCCAGGTGTGCCAACCACAATTTGAGGAGGTTTATTTTTTAATTCATGAATATCATCACTAACAGAAGTGCCACCAATTAAAGTCTTAACCTTTAAGTTCTCAATGAAAGTGCCAATATTAGTGATAACATTGAAAATTTGCAAAACAAGTTCTCTGGTAGGTGCAATAATAAGGGCTTGGCAATCGTCGCTACTAAAATCGACACATTGTAATGCGGATATAGAGAAAGAACCGGTTTTACCAGTGCCAGATTGTGCTTGTGCAATAACATCTCTTTTATTAATAATAGGTAATATAGCTTTTTGTTGAATATCACTGGGGCGTTCGAAACCGTATGAATAAATGCCGCGTAAAATATCATTTTTTAAGTCTAAATCATCCCAAGTTTTAATATTAGATGTATCTATATTAGAAACATCTATATTTGATATATCAGCTTGAGTTTTCATAGATAATATAAAAAGAGAAAAGTTTTTATATGTATGTTTTAAATAATAAATTAATTAAATGTATATAAAATCTATGTTATTTATAATATAGATAAGTGAAGTATAATGTATACATTAATAGAATATACTGATATAAGAGAACAACTAATCGAGTTTAATTTGGATGAATCAACAATAAATAATATAAAAAAGTTAACAGCAGATTTGGGTATAGATATAACTCAAAAACCTAAATTACAGGTAAAGAAAGAAAGGACATATAAATGGACAAAACAAGAACCATTTAAAGCAACAACAATAATAAAGAAAGAAGGTATAGAAGAGTTATTAGATGAATTTAGAGGTATATTAAATAAATTATCATCTACAAATTACGATAACTTAAAGGAATCTATATTAGATTGTATAGATAATATATTAAAATTAGAGGAATATGAAGAAACAATAAAATATGATAAAATAATGGAGAGATTCAATGATGTAATAAAAAATAATAGATATTTTACAGATTTATATGTAAAATTATTTATGTTAATGACTGAAAGATATATATATATTGAAAATTATCATAGTAGTTTTTTGGAGCTATATTATGAATCACTTGATAATATTGAGTATAATGACCCAGATGAAGATTATGACAAATATTGTGTAAGTAATAAAACAAATGAACAAAGAAAAACAATATTAACTTTTATAATAAAGTGTATACCAGTAGAAATATATTCATTTAATGAATTAATTCAAATAATGACAGAATTGCGTAATCGAATAGATTTGAAAAAAATGGAAAAAGAATTTATACATATAAATGAGGAAATAACAGAAAATATATCAGTTCTTATGACAGAAGGAAAAGGTTTGATAATGAAAGAAGTATGTAAGTATGAATTAATCGAGCAGATGAAATTATACTCGCAGTTAAAAATCAACGATTGTGGTGGGTTTTCGTCAAGAATGCGTTTTAAATATATGGATATAATTGAACTCTATAAATAAAATATATTTTTAATAAATTACCTAATAATATTTATTCTAATCATATAATAGATATTATGGTTGTTTCTATAATAAAACCAGAAGAAATAAAATATAATGAAAATCGAAGTATAGATAATGAAGATATAGACTATTCAACATTAGTGTATGAAAGTGAATTACACGATGAAGAAATAGAGTTTGTATTAGGTAAAGAAAAGCATACATATGCGAGTAAAGATATAACATATTTTTCAATATATTTAATAGTAAACGATACTCCAGTATTAAGGATAGGTATATTTGAAATAGATAGTAATAAATTATTGAATAATATAGATGAAGATGGAGGTATAGATTTAGAAAAAGGAGAAATAATATTTTTTATAGATAAAGAAGAGTTATTAAAATACAAAATAAATCAAAAAGTAGAAAAGAAGGCAGATGTAATAGATAATGAAGATTATATATTAACCAACGTAGACTATGAAGATATAACGGATACAGTAGAAGATGAAAATAAAGACATAATGAGAATAAATACAGATGAAATAAAGAGAGAGAAAGTAGATGATTCGAAAAAAGGAGAAGACGAAATATTTAAAGAGAACGATAGTGTAATAACAATGCCATTATTAGAAGAAGAAAATGAGAAATCTTCAGATAAAGAGAAATTAGAATACAAGGAAAGTGTAAGAAATAGTTGGATAGAACAATTTACGAAGAATAATCAATTTGATATTATAGATAATGAAGGTGGTGGAGATTGTTTATTCGCAACGGTGCGTGATGCATTTCGTGGGATAGGAAAAGATACATCTATAGATAAATTGCGTTCGATAGTAGCAAAGGAAGCAACGGAAGAAATATACGAAAATTATAGAAACTTATATTTGAGTTTTTTGAATGAATATAAAGATAAAGAAAGACAAATGAAAGAATTGCAAAAACAAATAGCAACATTAAAGAAACGAGTAGAACAGACGACAAGTAAAGAAGACAATGAATTGTTAATGACCCAAATAAAAGGTCAGGTAGATTTATATAAACAATTATCAAATGATAAGAAAGAAACAAAGGAATTATTAAAAGAGTTTGAAGATTTGAAAGATATAGATGATGTAGAAAAGTTTCGTGATTTTATAAAATCAAATAGATTTTGGGGAGATACATGGGCAATAACAACATTAGAAAAAATATTAAATATAAAAATAATAATATTATCAGAAGAAGCGTATGGAAATAATGATATGGATGCGATAATGCAATGTGGTCAGATAAATGATAGTGAAATAGAAGACACAAAAGGATTTAAACCCGATTATTATATAATGGCTTCATATACAGGTAATCATTATAAGTTAATAACTTATAAGAAAAAGAATATATTAAAATTCAAAGAAATACCATATGATATAAAAACATTAATAGTAAATAAATGTTTGGAAAGAAATGCAGGACCGTATTATTTAATACAAGATTTTAAGAAATATAAAATGAATATAGGGTTAGATGAAAATATGGGAAAGCCGTCGGATAATGAAGACGATTTAATTCAAAAGGATTTATATGATAATAAGGTAGTATTCATGTATCATTCGAAATCAGATAATAAACCAAAAGCGGGAAAGGGTTCTGGTGAAAAAGTTGATGAACAAAATATGCTGGAGTATAAAGACTTAAATAAAATCAAAGAATGGCGAAAAAAGTTAGATGACCAATGGATGGTGCCACTAACAGTAGATGGTTTACGCTGGAGTAGTGTAATGCATTATTATTTAGGTTCTCAATACAAGAAAGGTTTCCCCAATTTTTATAAAGATTTTTCAATAGAAGGTAATAGTGAGTTTTCAAATAATATAGATAAAGCGATTGCTGCAGGTAGTAATACAGGAATGTATAAAAATAAACAATTACGTAGCAAAGAAATAAAAGTAGATTCCGATTTTTTTGAAATAGGGTTGGAACCAAGATATATAATAGAAAGAGAAAGAGCATTAGAAGCAAAGTTTACACAAAATCAAGACATGAAAAAGGTATTAATGGAAACTCAACGAGCAAAATTAGTGCAATTTCATAGAGGAAAAGATTCCGTTGTAGACGAATCGTTGATGAAATTAAGGCGTAAAATTGCATAAAATTGATGTATAAAATGGATAGATTATAATGATAAAATGAATTATTATTATAATGAAACGGTTATTAAGATTTCCCCCAGAATTAAAGAGATTAATCTATAGTTATGTAGATTATGATACAAAAACAAAAATATCTTTGGACAGGTATCCAGAAGTATTAGACAAAGCGTATCTATATCAATGTATGCCAATAACACAATTGCAAACTTTATATTTTAATATAGTAATAAATAAATTAAGTGAAAGTGTAAGTTCGAAAAGGAGGGCAGTAAAAGAATATATTACAGAAATGTTTCCGTCGTATGTAGTTTATAAATATACAGATGAAAATGGAGATGAATGTGATACAAAAACAATACATCCATTATTAAATACAATTAATATGTTAAAAGGGAATCCTACAGTAAATAGTAAGACAAAAGGAGAGTGTATCGTAAAGGCGATACTCTGTTTTAAGACGATGAAAACTGATGATAAAAAAATAGATGCGTTTTTCCGAAAGATGGCATATCATATTATAATGTCAACTGTTTGGCATGTTAAGAAAAAAAAAGTAGCAAAATTAGAGAAAGAGCAATTAAAAGAGATGTTGCAGCAGGAAAAGTTAAAAGAGATTGAATATGAAAAACAATTAGTGAATGAACAGAAGGAACGAAAGAGGAGAAAGGTAGAGTATCAGAAATTGCATGATAAGATGAGCACAAAGTTGAGTAGTATGTATAAAAAGTCAATAATAATGCCAATTAAATATAAGATTAAGGTAGTTAAATTGTAAATGTAAATTATAAACAAATTATTTTTTGTTGGAGAACGTAAATAAATATATAAATTTGCATAAAATTGATTATAAAATAAATAAGTAAATCAGAAGTATCGTATTTAATATACACTATAGGTTAATTTTAAAGTTTAATTATGACAGATTCCAGTTCTATGTTCCCAATTGATATGAATAAGGAGTGCTTGGTTATGCCATTGCATGAATCCGAAAATACAAGTTTGTATGTTCCAGTGATTCCTCCGACTTTGTATTTTCAAACTTCTGAAACAGGCGAGTATAAGAGGTTTGAGCCGAAGTATTTGAAGTATTACATTGAGAATTGTATGCGTATAGGTAAGGTAAAGCGAATTGACTTCGCAACGCGTGAGGTCCCAAATTATAAGACACCACAAACATGTGCGTTTATTCATTTTGATTGTCTTTATGACAATTATGAAACAAAGATGATGCGTAATAATTTACAAAAGACAAAGAAGCATTGTCATTATGGGTTTGAGAATGAACATTCATACAGTAAGTTTGGATTTTATGGCAATGATAATAAGAATGCGCATTTGCTGTTTAAGATTAATCATAAGCCAATTGAATCAAATGTTGATTATTCTCAAAATATTGAGCAAGTATATGCAAACAATAAGATTCTAACAGAAAAGCTTCAGGAAAAGGATGAAGAGATTCGATTGTTGAAGTTGGAATTAGAAAATTATAAGACAGTAGATAGTAATGCAATGGATACAGAATCAGTATTTGTTCCATTGGTAGTAGGAGATTTAGATTCTCCTATACATTTTCCACCACCAACATTGCAGCGTCAAAATACATATAACGACGTAGCACCAATGGATGTAGTTAATGAATTAAATTCAAGTGGAGATTCAATTACACATGAATTTAATATATCAAGACCAGAATTACAAAGAACAAATACAATTGCAATGGATACAAGCATTTAAATAAAATAAACAAATAAAAAACAAATAAAAATAATGGGTAGAAACCTATTATTTTTTATTGCAGGAAAAGATTATTGGTGGTCATTCTTAATGTTTTAAAGTAAAAAGTATCATTAATATTTCTTTTATCTTTAGTTTCAATAAATTCATTATTTTTAGATACAATATGTTTGAAAAATTCATCGTTTCTTAATTTTTTAATGGTATTTGCATAAAGTATAATTTTATCATGTAATTTAATACTTGTGTTGGAAAAATTTAAAGTATTATTGTTAGTATTAATACACCAATTAATAAATAGATTAGCATTAAATAAAAGAATAGTTTTAAAAAAGAAATAGGATATAATAGGAGTATCTTCTTTATATTTGTTATTTCTTGCAAAAATAGATTGTTCAGTATTAGCAAATAAATCAGAGTAATTCATACCAAAGTGGTGTAATATTTTATTACATTGAAAAAAAGAAAAGTTCAATTCTTTATTTAAATTATTAGTTAATTCATTGATAAAATTTTTTTCATTGTAGGTATTATTTTTATATAGATTCTGGTATGAAATGTATATAGAATTAATAATAGTAGCCCAAGTTTCACAATAACTTTCGTAAAGTCTAAAGTCAATAGATAAAGGAAATATTTCAGCTGCATATTTGTCGCTAAATTTATTATCTATTTTAGAAAAGTCAAGGTCAAAATTATGAAAAGTTTCGTGTATAAAAACTTTAAACCATTCTTCTTCTCTAAAAACATGTATTGTATTATTAGTTTTACATGAATAAGTGAAAGCACTATTCGCATTATTACTGCTAATAATAGTATTGTATGAGGGTAATAATTTTAAACTAGGGGTCATAGATAAATAAATATTTAAAGTTTGAGAACATTGTTTATTTGAATGTTTACTGGCATAAGATAACCATAAAAAAATGGGTTTAATAATGTTAATAATATATTTTTTATAATTGGTAATATTTGAGTTATAAATGATATGTAATTGAATATTTCTGGAATCTATATTTAATGGACAAGTAAATATATGCTTGGACATATTATTCAAACTATTTTTAATGGTATCTGGATAATGGTCATAATCTGGAATATTATTAATATTATCATCACTAAATGATTTTGAATGTATATTAATTTGTTGAATCATTTTGTTGTAAGAATTTTCATATTTAATGAAATCATTAACAATATCTAAACAGAATTTCTTGGAAATAGCGGTTAGTGCAATAGGGGACATAGTTATATTAAATATATATTAAAAATTGATTAGTAAAATATTAAATATTAATTAGTATAATTACTATAATTACTATAAATAAAAAATGGGAATAAGAAATTTAAATACCTACTTACGTTCCATATGTTCAAAAGAATCAATAAGGAAACAACATTTAAAAATGTATGAAAATAAAAAGATAGTGATAGATATATCAATATATTTATATAAATTTGTTAGTGAAGAAGCTTTATTAGAAAATGTATATTTAATGATTTCAATATTTAGAAAATATAATATAATACCATTATTTGTATTTGATGGGAAACCACCATTACAAAAATCAGCAACAATAAAACAGCGTCGATTAGAACGAAGAGAAGCGTATGAAAGGTATAATGAATTAATAAATAAAGATACAGATAACAAAGAACTGCGTGCAGAATTAGATGTATTAAAGCGAAAAATGGCATATTTAAGGGAAGAAGATATAAAAAATGTGCAATTGTTAATAAAAAGTTATGGAGTAAATTATTATGTATCAACTGGTGAAGCAGATTCAATTTGTTCATATTTAGTATCGTCTGGTAAAGCAGATATGTGTTTAAGTGATGATACAGATATGTTTATGTATAATTGTCCAAAAGTATTGCGAAATTTAAGTTTAATAAATCATACAGTAATAGAATGTAATACGGCAGAAATATTAAATGAATTATCAATGACGGTAGATGAATTTCAGAAGGTAATGGTGCTAAATGGAACAGATTATAATATAACAAATAATGTAAAAATTAATGAAATAGTGAATTTATTTTATAAATATAAAAATGAAAAAATAGTAGATGATAGTTTTTATGATTGGTTATCAAGTCAAAAACAATATAATATAGATATTCATGAATTAGAAGAAATAAATAATATATTTAAATTAGATATAGATGAATACAATAATATTACAAAAAATATTATTATAGAAAATGGGAGTCCGGATACAAATATGTTATATACAGTTTTACAAAAAGAAGGATTCATTTATAATAATGTGGATAATAGACTACCGTGGTAATCTTCAAGTCCACTATGTGAAAGATTTATAGATACATCTATCCATAAAGAACCACCGATTTTATTCCATCTATTGCAAAATAACCAATCTTCAGATAAATAATGATTATCTTCAACACCGCAGTCGAATAATGCAAATGCGTATTTATTTTCATGGTCTTCTAAAAAACCAACATCATCAGTATATTTGGTGGAAGTATAAGCTTCCATCATTTTTTCTATGGTATTGCGTTGAATCATCATAAACCCAGTGGGAACATGTTTAACTTCGGCAACATTTTCTTGAATATCAATTTGATTTTTGATAAAATTAACATTATAATTTAATAAATTATGTTGAATGGTTTCGCGGTCAGTAATAATATCACGAAAAGGAGATTTATTTTTATTTTCGATTTTTTCAGTAAATAAATTTTTATTATCTATAATTTTATCCCAATCATAATTTTTTAACGGATAAATACCACCGATAACCGGTTTATTCGCAATAATCAACTTAATAATATTAATGGGGTCCCACGTAATATCGTTATCAATAAACATAATGTGAGTAACATCAGTGTGTGTCATTGCTTTTGCAATTAAATTATTTCGAGCTCTGGAAACTAAACTATCATTTTTACAGAATTCGATTTTGAGTTTAATGTTAAAATGTTCAAACACTTCTTTGGTTCTCAATAGGCAATGCACATAATTGACAAAACATACTGAACCATAACAAGGAGTTAATATGCAAACATGGGGTTTATTTTCATTAACATACGAACGAATGCGGTCTTCAATATTATCTGACATTAATATACAGATAATTAATGAATATGTTTATATATTTTAATTTTATAAACATATTACTGTGTTATTTATCCTAATATATGTTTATCTAATTCAGGTATAGTATTTTCATCATAAATAGTAAAACAATTAACATGACTAATACTTAAACTATGTTTTTCTTTAGGATTTATATCTTTTAAATAATTACGAATACGTAATGTATACGACATATGGATATGAAAATTATCTATTTTACAAATAATAATATTCAAAAATAATCCACTATAACTGGTAATATAATATTCAATATCTATTTTTTTATTTTTAAAGAGCATATTATCCATAACTTGTAATAAACGAAATTTTATATCTAAATATTGGTTTTTTTTTTCAATACGTGTTATTTTTAAACATCTTGTAGCTAATTGTTCTAATTCTATTTCTGAAAAAGGAATATTATAATTTTTATGTTTAAAATAAATATATTTTAATAAATAATGACATATACAATCTGATAAACGACGAATAGGTGAAGTAAAATGACAATATTCTGGCATTCCAACCAAATCGTGTGATTCTACATTAGACATATAATCAGCACGTATACCATTAGTTATAATTTCTTGTAATAATTCCTCACCTGATATTTCATTATAAATAGTTTGTAGCCATTCACTTGCAATACACGTTCTAAATATACCAGTATTTAAATTTATTTTTAAATACTCACCAACAAAAGAGTTGGCAAAAATAGCAAATTCAGCAATCATTTGTTTTATTAATTGTTCTTGATTGGTATCTTCATATAAATATACATTATTTTCTTCATATATAGGATATGCGCTGGAAACCTCGTTTAATTTAATACCCTTTGTTTTTAGTGAACGAATTGTTTTTAACGTTTCACTTATTTTTAATCCTATATTAAATGCATCAATATCATTACAAACATGGGCTGCATCGTTATAACTATAAGCGTTTTCTTTTTTAACAAATATATTTGTAAATAATAATTTTATTTCGTTTATAGGTTTGTATGTAGTGGTATCTATTTCAGTTAATATAGTAATAGCTTTTTTAATATCGCCAGCAATACTTCCTTGCAAACTTGACAGTTCTAATACCTGGGTTGGCATCATATGGATTGGTGCACGATTTGAAGGATATTTTGTAGTAGTTCTATTTACAATATCATTCCATAACTTTGAATTTAATTCTATATATTCTGTTGGGTCAGCAATATGAATTGCAAAATATAATTTTTCATTTTCGGTATATATAGAAAAAGCGTCATCAGCATCTTTACAGCCAATTGGGTCTATACTAAAAGTATTGTATAATGTCATATCTACACGTTCATTATTGTTAATAGAATATAGATGTGCATTAGTAATATTATTAGTAAGTATTTCATCATTTATAATATCCCTTTTAATACCATATTTTGGTTCAACTATGTTAGTATAATTATTTTCATACAATGAATTATTCATTATAATAATAATAAAAACAGGTAATTGCATTTATATCATTTATGGTTATAATAAAAATATTTCTATAATTTTTATTATAATGTTAAGATTGTTTAATATTTCAAAATATGTATTATTTTTATTAATTTTACAACATTTTTATTTGAGTAATATTTTTATTTAAACGGAAGGAGCAGCATCTCCAGCCTTTGCGAAATGAGGCTTCATGTAGCGTTGAAGATTGAAGAAAGTTAGTTCATCCTCCTTTGCTACCTTAAGAAGCTTGGTAAGCTTGGCATCAGGGTGAATAATACGACCATTATCCTTGTTCTTGAGAGAATGCTTTACAATGTAAGAATTAATCTCCTTGCTAACTTCAGTTCTCGACATTTCAGTTCCAGATTCCTTACCGAGGAATGTAGCAAGCTCATCACTGATGCGTGCGGGCTTAACGAATCCAGAAGGCTTACGGTTTCCGTTGTTTGCGCGCTTCTTGGCACTTGCCTTTTGGGCAATCTTCATCTCCTTGGATACAGCCTTCTCGAGGGTCTTGAAATCATTCTTGACTGTGGAGAATAGTCCAATCATCTGTTGGAGCTTGGCACTAAAATCGGTCATTCTTTGACCAACCAGGTCAAATGCATCCTTGGGTGCTGCAGGGGGCTCAACTGCAGTCATCTCATTAACTACAGGGGCGGGGGCTGGTGCGGTTGCAGCGGGCTCTGCAACCTTCTTCTTGGGGGTCTTTGTCGTCTTCTCGGTGGGCTTTGAACTTCTTACCATTCTGGCTTATATACATTATAATAGGGTATCTTTTTAAGTAATTTATACCAATAAATATATAAATTATAATACTTATACATTAATTACAAATGTATCACGGTTTGAATAATTTACAAAATATATATATTACTAAAAAAGGATTTATAGAAGAGATTCATATAACCAAGGTAATGCACGTCTTGCTCCGTGACTAACTACAGTAAGGGCAGTTAATGAATGTAATGCACCTATTTTTCTATATTCTATATCAACGCTTGAATATATTAAATTTTCCATAACAATTATGCAAGCCTTTTTAATTTGTTCACTTGTAATATTATCGTGGTATATGTGTCTTGGAAAAATTCCGTCAAAAGGTTCATAAAATGGACAAATTCGGCGTTTAATTTCTATAGATAATTGTCCTCTATATACCCATATATCAAATAAACATCTATAAAAACGAACGTATTGAATATGTGTTAGGCCGATAAACCATGAACTATTTGTATAATTTCCAAGACCATCTATTTCTACAAATAATCTTTCAACTCTATCATTTAATGGAAGTTCTCTAACATTCTGCAATATTTCTAATCGTTGATTAAGTTCTTCTGACAAACCAGTGTTTGAATCTTGAGAATTATTATTTCTGTTAATATGTATAATACGTGGGTTATAGTTATCAACTGTGCTAATTATAGGAATAGGTCTATGAATATTACGCCTTCTAATAGTATTATGAACATGGGTATTATTATAAAAGAATTTATTATTATTTTTAAAATCATTATTGATAATATATGAACAATTATATATTTTGATAATATCATTTTTAAGTTTGTTAACAATAATAGAACGGTTATACGGATTTTCTATTTTTCTTGTATGTCTTAATATATTTATAAGTGATGCAATATTAAATCCGTATGTAAAATTATTATTATCTGTATAACTGAAAAAATATTCGAAAGGTATTTCATTAATAGGTTCTAATGAAACAAAATCAGTATTATTATTACATAGTTCTCTGTTTTTAATTGCAGGACCTCGGTATAAAGTATAATTTTTAGCTATTTTCATCCTAATAATAGATTGAATTCGCAATACATGTTTAATTTTTTGAAAATATTCAGTTAGCCTTTCAGCTAATATAGATTTTTTCCCACCGACTTTTAACTTGTATTTTTTACATGCATCTTTTAATATATTATTTTTAAGCGAAGTCAGTATAATATTATTATTAAAATATTCATCATATGTTAATATAAAGTTATCTACTTTTTTTTTAGAAATATTCATATAATTTATATATCAGTATATATTTTTATATAATTAATTATCAATATATATTAGAGAACGTATTAAAATATATTTGTTAGCTAAAATGCAAATAATATGGGTGTTTTTGATAAAGTACAAAATAAAATTGATATAAAGAATTTGCAGTATATACTATAACAATTAGTTATTGTTTATTAATAATGTCCAAGCCTTCCACTCCTATTGTATTGAACGTCAGCGATTGGGATACTTCCAGTATCCGTTATATGCAACCCAAGGTCAATGACCGTGGTGCAAAGTCCATTACCGTAATTAGCACACAATCGAATCGTGCATTGCATTTGGCAACTCCATTAATGATGACTTGGGGAATTGCTGATTTTGTAGATGATAAGGGTGAATCTGATGGTAAGTTTAGTATGTCTCTCAATTTTCCTAATGAGAATTATAAGTCCGACGGAACCGATGACTTTTTGGTAAAGTTGAAGCAGTTTGAGAATCAAATCTTGGATGATGCAGTTAAGTATAGCGATGCATGGTTTGGAGAGGACCTTTCTCGTGAAGTAGTTAAGCATAATTTCTTTCCATTCTTGAAGTATTCCAAGGATAAGCTTACCAAGAAGGTAGACGCTACGAAGCCACCTTCAATTCGTGCTCGTGTGCCTAATTATAATAATAAGTGGGGTATTGAAATTTATGATACTCAACAGAATCGTATCTTTCCAAGCGATAATGAAAATCTGACACCTATGGATTTTGTTCCAAAGATGAGTAATGTTGCATGTGTATTGCAGTGTGGTGGTCTTTGGTTTGGTGGAAAGGGTTGGGGATTGACGTGGAAGGTTAACCAAGTAGTAGTTAAGCCCCGCGAAGTAGTAAGCGTGTATGGTAAGTGCCACATTACCCTTTCGAATCATGAATTGGAAACTATGGAAAAGACTACGAATTATGAAAATGATAGCGCAGAAGAAGAAGAAGAAACCCAACCAAAGAGTGTAGAGGTTGCGGATAGTAGCGACGAAGAAGATGCTGTTGAGATTAGCACACCAGAACCAGTTGCACCTGCACCAAAGAAGAAGGTAGTTAAGAAGGCAGTAGCACAGTCAGAAGATGAACCAACTCCAAAGAAGAAGGTAGTTAAGAAGAAGGTAGTTGCAGCAGCAGCAGTCGCATAAATGTAAATATAAATAAAACAAAACAATTAATCAAAGTAATCATAAAAATAACTGGTAAAAACGTAAATAATAAAACAAGTAGTAAAAAGTAAATCATAAAAATTAGATAAAAAAGTAGCAATAGCTATTTTTTTATTGGATAAACTATTTTTAATAAAAATAAAACTTAAAAATATTTTAATGTAATAAAATAAATGTTAATTCCAAAACAAATAGTGCAAACATCTCGGAAAAAACCAGAAAAATATATAGTAGATATGATAAAATTAAGGTCAAATGGATGGGAATATAACCATTTTGATGATATGGAAGTAATTCAGTTTTTTGCATTAAATCCTATACCAGAGTTTCCTAATGTAATACAGAAGTTTTTTTCATTTAGTTATGGAGAACATCGTGCAGATTTATTTCGTTATTATTATTTATATGTAAAAGGAGGTGTATATTTTGATACAGATGCAATGATAGAATGTGATATAAATGAAATAGTAAAGGATTATGAATATTTTTCAGTAAATTCCTCTTATTTTCCAGGAACAATATTTCAAGGTTTTATTGGTTGTGTTCCAAAGAGTCAACTCATTTATAAAGGATTACATAATATATATCATATAAATAATTTGGATTTAATAGATAAATTTCATTTAATTTGTAAAAATATGCATACGTATGTTCATGAATATGGTATAAGTAATAAAATAAAATTGTATCAAGAAGTATATTCAACACCAGAAATAGCTGCTGTAATTGACGATAAATATAATAATAAATTAGTTCTTAATCATTATCATATTAAAAAACAAATACCAAATATTTAAAATTATTTTTTATAGGCGATAGAACGACCACGTTTTGTTTTAGATTTATTTTTATATAAAATTTTTTTAGTTTTATTATATTTTCCGTTTTTTTTGCTATTGGTTCGCTTTCGTCCACCTAAATTACTTAAAGAAAACATAGTTGGACTTTTTCTGATAGGTTTTGGCTTTTCTTCTACCGTTTTCCAAGTTAAACTTATAAGTTCTTCATCGTCATCGTCACTATTATATATACTTTCATTTTCCATAGCCCACATTTTTGGTCTAAATTTTTCAGCATCTATAATCCTCTGTTCAAGTTTTTGTTTTTTTTCAGCATTTAATATTTCATTCTTTTTTTTTCTTGCTATAATGGATTCTTGTTCTTGTCGTTTCTTTTCTTGGCGTTGGTGTTGATAATATTGGTTTTGTGGTAATAACGAAAGAAAAGTAGTAGGTGATGAACGCAACGACTTTTTGGAAACCATTATTTTTTTATTTGGGTTATTATTAGTAGGTAATTTTTTCCGTGTTGACATTATAATTTATATACACATTTAAATATTCAAATGTGTATATATAATAATTAGGTAATAGTAATAGTAATATAAATATCGCTTAATTTTGATACATCATATACATCTTGAGATGCAATAGTTGGTATACCTTGATTTGCATATCGAATCGTTTGTTTTTGTTTAATATATAAATTTCTTGGGTATATAGGTATTTTTTTATTACATAAATCTACGTATATAACATCATTTTCAAACATATCTTTACATGGATAGGAAACACTAATATATATATTGTTTTTATCATCAATAGTTATATGTTTTGGTAAATTTGGTTCACATGAAACATATAGTTCATTATCAGATATATCGTATACTACTTCGTTTTGCCATAAAGGAATATAATAAATATTTTCACGATATTCTAATTTATATAGTTTTTGTTCTATTAAATCTTCTAATGAAGGATTTAATATAATACGTTCATTATTTGCAGTTTTTGATATAACTAAATCTTTAATTTTATCAATATAATTATTATTAAAATGAAAAGCTTCTTTATATTTTGTTAATAATTTATAAACTTTAACCAGGGTATGTTTATCTAAATTATTTAATAAATCAATAGCTTTATCTTCACAAATAGTAGTTAATTTATTTATAATAGTATTCATTACATTATTTCCATTGTCTTCTGATATAGTGTTTATAAATTTAAATAAAAGTGAAGAATATGTGTTATTCGTGAACATATTTTCATTTAAATCTTCTGTAAAAAAATTATTAGTATCTATATAACCTTCGTATTTCAATAAATATTCATAGGCTTCATTTACTTCGTGAAATTTTTCGGTAGCATTATTTTCTTTATTTTTATCTGGATGATAAATTAAAGCTAACATACGATATTGTTTTTTAATAGTGCTTTCGTTAATAATATCATTTTTTTCAAATAGTAAAATCTTACATGCTTTTTTATAATTCATTTAATGAATGGACTTTAATTGTTATATAAAAGAATATACTCTCTAAATGGTATATAGGTCGATAATTATTATTATAATATTTGAAATATTCAAAAGTTTTAATACATATGTTAGATATATCATCTTTATCTAAATGTTGATTTACCACTAAATAAGATAATATATACCAAATACATTCGATTACATCAAGATTATAAGTAAGTATATCGTATAGATTATCTCTTAATTCAATATAATTTATATCTTTTTCAATAATGATATTTTCAATAATTTTATTACATATTATGTTAAAATGGTCATTTGGTAATTCTTGAATTTTTTCATTATCTCCATATAACAAGTTAAATGATTTAAGTTCTTTCATATTAGTAATACCATTTGTATCAATAGAATTAATTAATCCAAGAATATTTTTATTTTTTCCATTACTTATGTTTTTATAATTTGAAATACGTGTAATAACTTCTTCATTGGATAAAGGAATATAGCAGTTATTTTGCGTTAAAGAAATATGATAATACTTTTCTTTTGATGGTCTACTAATATTGAGTATTTGAGAACTATTGATAATTTTATTAGGTATAAAACTAACATGTTCTGTAATTAGTATAAATTTTAAAAAAATATTAGTTTGGGAATGATTATATTGTTGTATATAGCTATAAAAGATGTCGAGTAATTCGGAATGAATTAAATGAAAATTTTTACATAATATAAAACCTACTTTTACATTTTTAACAGATACAATATCAACGATTTGAGAAAAAATTTCATGCCATACTAATTTTGAATTACAACCAAGCATTGACATATCAACTTCAAAATGAATATCGCTCATTTTATATTTATAAACTTGCTTATCTGTATTTGCAATAATTTTTTTTTCATATTTTAAATTGGATGGACTATATCTTTGAATAATTTTTAAAGATTGTGTATATTTTCCAATACCAGATGGACCATAAATAATAATATTTTCTAATTTATGTATGTTCATGGGTAATTTTTTATATATTTTATCTAATTCAGGATGAATATTATATTCTTTATTAGAATGCAAATATTCTTCAAATGAACTTTCATAAAATTTCATAATTGTTATATTCTATTTATAGAGAACATAACAATTGTTTTTATACGCATTTTAACAAAAATATTATGAAGTAGGTAAACTATATTCATTACATAGCCATTCAATTAATGTTTCAGCTTCGCAGTTTAAAAACCCATGAGGGCATTTTTTAATGTTTAAAAATTTGGGTTTTTTCATATCTTTTGTTTGATAAAATACATAGGCTCCATACTTCCCTTTGCGGACAGACATCGATTTATTTAATTCACGTAATACTGCTTTATTTTCTGGACTGGTTTTGTTATTTAAAAATTCAGTAATATCTTCTATATTTATTTTTTCAATGGGTATATTGATTTCTTTGATACTTTCTCTATTTGTATCCCATTCAACATAGTATCCATATCTACCATTCTTTAAAACCAAATCGTGCTCCTTATATTTTCCAAGACATTGAGAACCTGGGTCTAATAAATCATCTAATTTGTATACATTATTTTTCAGGTTCTCAATATTTATATCTAACTCCTTATTTCCAGGTAAATATTCTATAGTTCCATCTTCTAAAGTATGCTTTATAACTGGTCCATATTTTTCAAAAATGAATTCGTATCCATCACTTATGGTATATGAATTCTTTGAAATATTTTTTGTTGATTTTGCTAATTCTTTTAATTCATTATAACATTCTTTGCAAATAGAGGACCAATCTAAAATTTCTTTATTTGAAATTAAATCTAATTTTGATTCCATATTCTTCGTATATTCATATGAAAATATTTTGTCAAAATATTTGGTTAAAAACTCCAAAGCTAAAATGCCAATCGGTTGTATTAATAATTTATTTTTTTCGCAGCAGAAAGTTTTTTCCTCCGTTTTTTTAGAGATTTCATTATTTTTTAAAGTATAATTATTACAATTTATTTTATAACCGGGGGTATCCATTTTAACCACATATCCTCTTTCTTTAATTGTTTCAATAATGTTTGAATATGTAGATGGTCTTCCAATTTCTAATGATTCTAATTTACTTACTAAACTGGCTTCTGTATAATAGCTATGATTTGAACTGACAGTTAATTCACAATTTATTTCATTATATGGAATCGGTTTCTTTTGAGAACATAGATTTTGAAAATACAGTAATTCAGCAGAAATTTTATTTTGCTCTTCAGTTATATCACATTTAAATTGAATTATTTTCCATCCCAAAAATATTGGTGTTTCTAAAGTTAATTTATATTCATGTCCTAATGGGGCAGATATAAAAACGTTTCTATTTTGAATAATAGCAATTGACATACAACTCTCCATAGTATTTTTCCAAATGAGTTTGTATAATGTGGATAATCTATTGTTCTCACAATTAGGAATATTTTTTAGTTCAATTTGCGTAGCACGTATTGCTTCGTGAGGATTTTCACTATTAGTATTAATTATTTTAGAAATATCACCGATGTATTTATCATTTTTGTAAGTATTTTGTATATATAACTTCATTTTTTCTATAAAATCCTTTGAATATTGAGAACTTTCGGTTCTCATATAAGTAATATATCCATTTTGATATAACTGTTGACATAAAGACATTGTTTCTTTCGGGGACATATGTAATTGATTGCTTGCGGTTTGCAACAGTCTCGATGTGCTAAATGGTTTTGGAGGACTTTTATTAATAGTAGTTTGAGAACCTACAGATAAAATATGCTTAAAATCCTTCGATTTTTCTAAAAATATGAGTAGGTTCTCTTCACTCTCTATATTTTTAGTCAAATTGAAAGTATATTTACGTTCTGTCATGTTGCTTGTTATCTTATATTTTTTATTTAAATCATCATCTTTTTCCTTTTCATTTTCATATATTAGTCTTAATGCTGGAGTTTGACATCTTCCCGCAGATAAAGAATTATCTTTATTATTATATAAATGTGTCCATAAATAGGGTGAAATCTTATATCCAACCATAATATCGAGAACTTGCCTTGCTTGTTGTGCAAAAACCAATGACATATTAATTACTGTAGGTTCTTTTATCGATTTAATAATAGCATCTTTTGTAATTTCATGAAATATAATACGTGGAGTAGATAAAGGTAAATTAAAAATATCACATATATGCCAAGCTATGGCTTCACCTTCTCTATCATCATCAGTTGCCAATAGAATATTTTCATTCGAGAACTTTTTAATAATTTTTTCCATATTTTTAATATGTTCTCGTTTTTCTTCAATAATTGAAAATGTAGGTGCAAATGTTTTTTTAGTATCTATAGATTTTAAACCATTTATAGTTCTTAAATGACCCTTTGATGCTATGCAACTATAATCACTACCAAGAAAATGTTCTATTTTTGCACATTTTGATGGAGATTCTACAATAATTAAATATTTTGCATAAGATAAATTTGTAGACTTAATTTCATTGGATTTGATTGATTTTTTATAAAATTTTGGAGGCATATTATGTATAATAAGTATAATATTATTTATTATATTTATAATTAATATTTATCAACAATAGCATTTTTACGTTTTATGTTTCTTGGTAAATTGCCATTTATTAATCCAGGTTTATCCCAGTCATTCTCATTCTCATTCTCATCGTCATTTGCAGCGAATATTTTTCTTGAACGCCATAATTTACATAAAGGAAGTTTAAATTTACGTTTGAATTTTGTGGGTTTCTGTTCTTTATTCATATTAAAATTGATGTTGTTATACATATTAATGATAATATAAATAAACGTATCTCTATAAATGAGATTTCAAATATATATTAATAATCGTAATTATACCAGGTGGGAATTCAAAGATGTGAATAATGAAAATATAGTGGATATAAATAGTTATGATGTCTTGAAAACAATACAACCATTAGACAGTAAACTATTCAGTCGTGATATAGTTGATTTTGATGAAGATAATAAATTGTATGTGCTAAAATCAATATTAAAAAATACACAAACTGTAGCTGGTGTATTAATAATAGAAAATAATAAAACTTTCGGAAGAGCAAAGAATGGAAAATTATTATATAAATGCATACCTGATGATAAATATTTACCCATATTTCTGGTTCCCTTTGATATTAAGTTAGAGTTCAATAAAAAATTATATAATAAATATGTGGTGTTTCGATTTGATAATTGGACAAATCGGCAACCAGAGGGTAGATTGGTGAATACTTTGGGTAATGTTAACGATTTAGATGTGTTTTATGAATATCAGTTATATTGTAAGAGTTTATATATTTCATTAACTGAATTTACAAATACTACTAAAAAAATATTAAATAAAGTGCCACATGATGTTTATATAGAGGAAATATTACAAAATTCTAATTATAATATTGAAAATCGTAAACGACGACGAATAATAACTATAGATTCGCCAAAGAGTGTAGATTTTGATGATGCATTAGGTATTGAACCGATTATTAATAACGAAGAACAAGTTGGTTGGTGTATTACAATATATATAGCAAATGTGTTTTTATGGTTAGAAACATTAGATTTATGGAAAACTTTTAGTCATAGAGTATCTACAATATATTTACCAGATAGAAAACGTCCTATGCTACCTACAGTATTATCAGATACATTATGTAGTCTTCAAGAGAATCAATTACGGTTTGCTTTTGCAATGGATATTAATATTGATATGGAAGGAAATATTATAGAAGAATTAGGAATATCATATCATAATGTGTTAATAAATGTTCATAAAAATTATAGTTATGAAGAGAAAGCATTATTAAATGAAAGCGTGTATTGTAATATGCTGACAGCCACTAATTTAATGGATAAAAGTATTAAAAATAGTCATGAATTAATAGCATATTGGATGGTAGCTATGAATGCAAGCACCGGAATACATATGTTAAATAAAAAAGTAGGAATATTTCGTTCGGTGATAATGAATAAAGAAGCAGAAGTAAATATTAAAAATGCAACATTAAGTGATGAAACCATTCGGGTTATTAAAAATTGGAATAATATTTCTGGTCATTATATTCATTATGCCGATGATGCTATTATAAATCATCAATTGGTTGATATGTCTTCCATGGCTATTTTGCATAAAAAGAATTCTAATAATTTGAAACCATATATTCATATAACAAGTCCTATTCGCAGGTTAGTAGATTTATTAAATCAGATAATAATGTTTGAACAATTTAATATTGTAAATGAAATAAGTTTAGATGCAAAACAGTTTTTAAATGAGTGGATTAACCGATTAGATTATTTAAATACGTCAATGCGTTCAATTAAAAAATTACAAACCGATTGTAATTTATTATATAATTGCATTCACAACCCAGATTATTTAGATTTAATACATAATGGTGTTGTCTTTGATAAGGTTAGACGAAATAACGGCTCGTTTAATTATACAGTTTATTTGGAAGGTTTAAAGTTAATATCAAGAATTACTACTCATTTTGAATTAGAAGAATATAGTCATAATAATTTCAAATTATATTTATTTGAAGGTGAAGATAAAGTGAAAAAGAAAATAAAGTTGCAAATATCAATATAAATATATATAAAAAAGATTTAGACACTTTTTGTTTAGTATAATATATAATAGATATGATTTTTTATTTATTAGTATTGTTGCCATTATTAGTAAGTGGTGATTTTGTTGAACGGTTTGATAGATGGGTTGTAGAATACAAGCAGAATTTTAATGACGTAGAGCATAGACAGCATGTATTTATTAATTGGGTTGAAAATGATAAATATATTGAAACCGTAAATGCACAGAACATGACATATACATTGGGCCATAATCATCTTTCTGGTATGAATCAAGAAGAATTTAGTAATTATATGGGATTACTTCCAATGGAAGAACAATCATATTCTTTAAATATGATTAATCGTAAAGATATTAAGAAGGCAGTTTGCATTTCAAATGCATTACACGATTTTAAGACTATGTCTATAAAAGATACTGCCCAAGAAATTTTAGATTGTATAAATACTGATAAGTTTGAATTGGAATCATCCGTTAATTGGGTAGATAAGGGAGCAGTTACGCCAGTTAAAAATCAAGGACAATGCGGGTCTTGTTGGAGTTTTTCTACAACTGGTGCATTGGAAGGCGCTTTTTTTGTTAAAAATGGCGTGTTGGATTCTTTTTCTGAACAACAATTGGTTGATTGTGATACTCGCAAAAATGGAGGAAAGGATATGGGGTGTAATGGTGGACTAATGGATAATGCATTTAACTGGATTGAACATAATAAAGGTCTATGTAGCGAGAAAGATTATCCATATGTATCTGGAGATACAAAAACTGCGGGAACTTGTCAAACAAGCTGCATTAATATTGCGGGTAGTGAAATTGTGGAATTCGTTGATGTTTCAGCAAGTTCAGATGATGAAATGATGGCTGCTTTATCTCAACAGCCTGTTTCAATTGCTATACAAGCAGACCAGAAAGATTTCCAATTGTATAAATCTGGAGTATTTACTGGTGATTGTGGAACTCAATTAGACCATGGTGTATTGGCTGTAGGTTATGGTAGCGATAGTGGTGAAGATTATTATTTGGTAAAGAATTCATGGGGACCAACTTGGGGAGATAATGGATATATTAAATTAGGACGTGGACAACAATATAACAAAGGAAATGGACAATGTGGTATGTTAATGCAGGGTAGTTATCCAGAAGTTTAATACATATAATACGACGAACCGTAGTTCAACGTTTTTATTTTTACATATTTGGCATATAAATATTATTATTTATATGCCATAGCTGGTAGCGAGTATCTCTAATTGAGGGAGAGAAACTTGAGTTCGATTCTCTTGTATGGCGAATTATAAATAATTTTAATATAATATAATATTTAGATATTATATTAAGAGCTATGAACTTTTATGAAATATTTGCATATGATTTTATTAAGGAAAACGCATTATCATTAATAATATATGTTTGTGTAATATTCTTTTGTTTTCCTGTAGAATCAATTGTATTACCACGAATATATGGTATTTTATTTGATAAGATAAAATCATATACAAATGAAGATTTTTTTGATTTTTACAATAACTTTAAAAGTATGAATTTATCAGGAGCATTGTTATCTATATTTGCAACATGGACTGTTATTATTATTGCTTATGGCATAAAACATCATATGGAAAGCACTTTAGTGCCAGGTTTTATGAATCATGTTAGAAAAATATTATATGAGAAAACTATTAATGCTTTTAAAGAAAACTATACTGATATGAAGACAGGAGTCTATTTATCACGAATGTTGGAATTAATGAGAAATGCAAAAGATTTATTTGCACATTCGATAGGACATATCATACCTACATTCTTTTCTATGTTTGCATCTGTTTTATATATTTCTTACAGTGATTATACAATAGGTAAAGTTCTTATATTAGGTTTAATAGTTGGTATGACAATATTGTATTTTGGTGGTAAATATTTAATTAAATTAGTATCAGAAAGAGAGAACTTTATGAATGAAACAGTAAATCAAGGTATTCAAGATAGTTTAGATAATTTAATGAATATTTATATTAATAATGAATCCGAGAGCGATATTAAAGACAATCACAAGGACGAAGATAAAGGTAGAGAACTAATGATTTATATTATGAAAATACAAAATTGGGTTATTACTTCATTTAATGCGATTTCTACAATTACTTATTTCATTACTTTATTTATACTATATACATATTTAACTGGAAAAAAAGTATCTTCTTCAAAAATGATAGCATATATTCTTATTTTAGGAAATATATTAAGTGATTTGTTTGATTTAAGTAGTGGATATATCCATAATATCATTTATAAATTAGGTATTATAGATTCTGCTCAACCATTTTTAGATGAAATAAATGTAGATAATAGCAAACGAGTCAATGCAAATGTTATCACAAAGGGAGATATTGAGTTTAAAGATATAGTATTCCGCTATGATAAGAAGTCTGACGAAGTTTTATATGATGGATTAAATTTAAAAATACAAGGAGGGGAGAGTATTGGATTAATGGGACGTTCTGGCTCTGGTAAATCTACTTTAATGAAAATGTTGGTTGGATTGTATAACCCAGAAGAAGGTCAAATATTAGTAGATGGAGTAGATATTAATACTATTAATATTGATAATTTGAGAGAACATATTAATTATGTAAACCAAAAAACACAATTATTTGAAGAAAGCATTTTGTATAATATGAAATATGGTAATGATATTACAGAAGAAGAGATTATAGAAAAGTTGAAAAAGTATAAATTAGATATTGTTTTCTCTGATATTCCAGATGGTGTTCATGCAAATGCTGGTTTACATGGAGGCAACCTATCTGGTGGTATGCAAAAGATTACCATGTTAATGCGAGGAATATTGAAAAAAGGAGAAATAATTATATTAGATGAACCTATTGCTGGATTAGATAAGAATACCATTAGTAATGCAATGGAAATGATATTAAAGGAAACCGATAAAAAAACACTTATAGTAATTACACACGATAAAGCTATATTACCATATATGGATAAGGTTATAGATATTAATCAAATTTAATTTAAATATCATCTAATTCGATGTCTTCTTTATAATTAAGCACAAATTCTTCGGCATTTTTAGGTTTAATATTATTTTGATATTCATTATCTTCTTCATAATTATTATCAAAAATAAGGTCGTCTCCAGCATATTTCGCATTTGATGTGCCAACAGTATTTGCTAATTGCAAATCAATTGCATCTTGTATCTTTATATTTGGATTGTTTTTTAATTGTTTAATGTCATTATCTTCATATATTGTTAATATATCACAGTTTTTTGCGGGGTTTTCCCATTCACGAAGACCGATTAAAACAATCATACCTCGCATAATAGTATTGTGTCGTTTTTGTCTTCCACGAAATTTATTTCTAATATGTCCAATTAATCTATCTTTACTGTTTAGATAGATTTCACACATTCCATTGCCTAACATACTTGAAACATATGCAAATACTTCACCATCACATTCTGGCACACGCACATGTCCATTATTATTTACTTTTTGATGTTTACGCGCAAGACCTTTTGTTCCAGTTCCACCTTTGAGATTCTTTACCATTTTGTATTGTTAATAAAAAATAATTATACTATTATTTATTATAATTATTTTAATCAATTTTTATTTTTAGTTTTTAATAAATAGGTAATAAAGTGAAGTGAAGTGAAGTGAAGTGAAGGTATAATTAATAAAGAAGTAGGTTGTGGTTGTGGTCAAGTTTGCCGATGCAATGGTGTAGTTTAAAATGATAAATATTGTTGTCATTATCAATGAGGTA